>SAMEA3663047__coassemble_781_pt1 | contig 11429 bp, 6 predicted proteins | sample SAMEA3663047__metabat2_low_PE_025 | metagenome-assembled genome bin SAMEA3663047 (sample SAMEA3663047) | pig gut metagenome | biome: pig gut; feature: pig-associated habitat; material: faeces | place: France | collected 2012
GTTGCAAGCAAGGTGCGGTACTTTCACGTTACTCTCTTGGCCTTGGGAACAACGTTCCCGTTGAAACCAGGTCGCGCCGCGCGTTTATTTCTTCTCCAGATTTCCCTTTGCGTTGAGCGTAATGACGTAAGCCTTTCCGCGCTCGGTGGGGAAGGTGAGCGTGTGGCTGCCATAGCGGAGTGTGCAAGGCTCGCCGCTGTCGCTGCTGACGATGGCGCGCTGCAGGCGTCCGCCTTGCCAATAGATATCAACGCCGAAATTGCCGCGGGCGCGCAGCCCCGTGATGCTGCCTTCCTGCCAGGCATCGGGGAGCGAGGGAAGGAGGTGGATGCAGCCCGCATGGCTTTGCAGGAGCATCTCGGTGACGCCTGCTGTTCCGCCAAAGTTGCCGTCAATCTGGAAAGGCGGGTGTACGTCCCAGAGGTTGTCGGCTGTGCCGTTTTTGAGCAGGTTGCCGTAGAGCGTATAGGAGTGGTTGCCATCGTGGAGGCGTGCCCACTGGTTGAGTTTCCAGCCCATACTCCAGCCCGTGGCACCATCGCCGCGGTGCTCCAGAACTACGCGGGCGGCTTTCGCCAGTTCGGGCGTGGTCAAGGGCGAAACGGTGTGGCCCGGGTGGAGGCCGAAGAGGTGGTTGACGTGGCGGTGTTCGTCCTTCGGGTCGTCGATGTCGCGGCTCCATTCCATGAGTTGGCCATAGCGGCCCACCTTGTAGGGAGCCATTTGTGCGAGGATGGCTTCCCAGCGTGCAGCATCCGTTTCGTCAATGCGGAGCGTGCGTGCCGCTTGGATGCAGCGCATCAGAATCTCGCGGGCCACGGCATGCGTGAACGTTGTTCCCTCGTCGACGGGACCGTGCTCGGGCGAGGTGGAGGGCGCAGCCGTCAGTGTGCCGTCGGGTTTGCGCCAGAGGAAATCCTCGGTGAAGAGTGCGCACCCCTTCATCAGCGGATAGGCCGTAGTGCGCAGGAAGTCTGTGTCGCGGGTGTAGTCGTAGTAATCCCACAGGTGGGTGGCGAGCCACGAGGCGGCCATCGGGTTGTAGTTCCACGACATATCCATACCCTCCAGCGGCGCGGTGAAACCGAAGATATTGCCCGAGATGCCTGCGGCCCAGCCCCTTGCGCCCCAGTATGCCTTGGCCGTGCGCTCGCCGGGTTTCTCCAGCGTGCGGATAAAGTCGGTCAGCGGCTCGGCACACTCGCTGAGGTTCGTCATCAGCGCAGGCCAGTAGTTCATTTGCAGGTTGATATTGTTGTGGTAGTCCACGCGCCAGGGTCCGTCGACGTTGTTGTGCCAGATACCTTGGAGGTTGGCGGGCATATTGCCCGGACGCGAAGAGGCGATGAGCAGGTAGCGGCCGAATTGGTAGTAGAGCGTTTCGAGGCCTTGGTCCTTGGCGCCCTTGCGATAGGCTTCCAGGCGTTTGTTGGTGGGCAGGGCGGAGGTGGACTTGTCCAGTTGGAACGTCACGCGGCCGAAAAGGGCGGTGTAGTCGCGCAGGTGGGTTTGCAGGAGTTTGTTCCAGGAGGTTTTGCAGGCCTTGCGCATCCATCCCTCGGTCGTTGCCAGCGGATTGACGCCCACATACGCCTTCGCATCGTTGAGGTCGGGGTCGTAGTTGGGCTTGTAATCGGTGTCGGCTGTGAGGAGAATCACGACCTCATCGGCATTGCGCACCACGAGGGTGCCACCTTCGGCGGTGAGTGTGCCACCCTTGGCTTGTGCTTGCAGGCGCAGGACAAACTGCATTCCGTTGTTGTCGAGTCGTCCCTCGTAGAGCAGGTTGCCGTTGGCCGTTGCCGTGACCTTACCTTCGGCACAGGGATTTGGCGTATAGGCCAGGCGAAGTTGCTGCTTGCCCTTCTCTGAGGCTGAGAATCGGATGGCCATCACGTTGTGCGGGTAACTGATGAACGTCTCGCGGCGATAGTCCACGCCGTTTGCCGTGAAGGAAACTGTGGCAAAGGCCGAATCGATGGACAGGGCGCGGCGATAGTGGCGCGCATCCTTGTCGTTGAGCCCCGTCTCTATACACAATTCGCCCAGGGTAGTGAAGGAGCCGAAGCGGAAGGAGCGTTCGCCCTTCGCTTCATAGGGCACAGTGCTGTTGAAATTGCGCATCGTGAGTTCGGCAGCCTTATTGAGGTCGCCGTCGAGGAAGGCTTGGCGAATCTCAGGAAGCAGGTGGGCACTCTCTTTGTTCTGGTTCCAATAGTGTGCGGGGCCATCGGCTGTGCCGGGTCCGCCGCGCCAGAGGGTTTTCTCGTTGAGGGTATATCGTTCGGTGGCGATACTACCCATCACGTTTGCACCCAGCGAGCCGTTGCCAAGGGGCAGTGAGCGCTGCTCCCATTCGCGGTCGCGGTTCCAGTTTTGCTCGCCCGCATTGACGGGTTTGTAGTCGGCGGGAGCGCCTTCTGGGATTTCCTGTGTCCAGATGGCGTGGCCGGCAAAGCTTGTTGGCTCGTCAAACCAAACGGTATGCTGGGCTTGGGCCACTACACTGGGAATTGTGGCGGCGAAGAAGGCAGCGGTGGCTGCGAAGAAGAGGTGGGGAAGGTGGTGTTTCATAGCATGGGAAAGGTTAACGCGAACCGCCGAGCGGCTATTAGAAAAAAGGTCTATCATTGCAAAAACCGGGGAAGGGACTCAGCACGCGCTGGTCGCTTCTCCGGTTTCGGCATTAGGTATTCGTTAGAAATTAGCAAGGATTTTTGCAGCGATAGCCTGCATCTCCTCAGCGGGTAATTGGAGTTTCTCTTTGCGGAAATCCATATCGCCTTCGCTCTGAAGGGGAATCAGGTGGATATGGGCGTGGTTGACCTCCAGGCCCAGCACTGCCATACCTACTTTTCGGCAGGGGAAAGCCTGCTGTATGGCTTTGGCCACTCGTTTGGCAAACACGGTCATGGCCGCAAGGGTTTCATCGTCGAGGTCAAACAGGTAGTCCACTTCCTGCTTGGGCACTACGAGTGTGTGGCCCTTGGCCACGGGATTGATGTCGAGGAAGGCATAGAAGCGGTCGTCCTCGGCGCATTTGTAGGAGGGGATTTCTCCTGCAATGATACGGCTGAAGATTGTCATGGGATGGGTTGAGTTGTTACGCTTCGGGATGCGCATTGCTCTGCGTGCGGATTCGTCTCCGCCGTGCGGATTAGTCAATGCTGATTTTCAGAATCTCGAGTTTGATGATGCCTTGCGGAATCTTGATTTCCACCACATCACCCGCCTTCTTGCCGAGCAGGCCCTGTGCGATGGGCGTGGTCGAAGAGATTTTGCCTTCGCGCAGGTTGGCCTCGCTTTCGCTGACGATGGTGTACTTCATCACCATGTTATTGGCTAGATTTCTCATTTCCACGGTGGAGAGAATCTGCACGGTATCGTTGCTCAGGCGGGAGGTGTCAATGATTTTTGCTTCGGCAATGGCCAGTTTGAGTTGGTTGATTTTGGTTTCGAGCATTGCCTGTGCCTCTTTTGCAGCATCGTATTCGCTGTTTTCGGAGAGGTCTCCTTTGTCGCGGGCTTCTGCAATCGCTGCAGAGGCTGCGGGACGCTCCACCGATTCCATGTGGCGGAGCTGGGCTACCATCTTGTCGTAGCCCTCTTGAGTCATGTAAGCCATAAATATAGTTAGAAGTTAGGAGTGAGGAGTTAGGAGTCCTTGGCCTGAGGGCTGCGCCTTGGGCCTTGGAGACACTAATCCAAATCTTGTTTAAAAATTCAAAGGACTTGGAAATGAGGAGCTGAGCGTACGCACCCCGATTCCATATTTGGGAAAGATTCTGTTTTTTAAGGTAACAAAAAAATACCGAAAGAATTTCCGCCCTCTTGCTTTGTATTCAGGCTGAAATCCTTTCCGTCAAAAAACCTTTGTCTTGCCGATATTATCCATCGTATCGGCCTTATTTGCGTGGGCAAAGGTAGTCCTTATTTTCCACCGCACCAAATATTTCCCCCAAAAAAGCGGATTTGCTGCGGCTTACTGACGTCTGTATTGCCATCCACACTCCGCTTTTTCCTCTTTCGGAGGGCCACAAGGGCGCTGGCAGCCCAAAAACCCTTGCACGAATTTTGCTATCCTATGAATTTTCAATAATTTCGCAGCGTAATCAACCTGTAAACACCTAATATATTATGGCAAAGAAAGCTCTCCTGATGATTCTTGATGGTTGGGGCATTGGCGCACACGGCAAGGGTGACGTCATTTTCCAGACTCCGACTCCCTTTATGGACCACCTCAACGCCACGTATCCGCACTCTCAGTTGCTGGCTTCGGGCGAAAATGTCGGTTTGCCCGACGGACAGATGGGCAACTCTGAGGTGGGCCACCTCAATATCGGTGCTGGCCGCATCGTCTACCAAGACCTGGTGAAAATCAACCGCGCCTGCGCCGACGGTTCCATTCTCCAGAATCCCGAAATCGTTCGCGCCTATTCCTATGCCAAGGAAAACGGCAAGCGCGTCCACCTCATGGGCCTCACCTCCAACGGCGGCGTTCACTCTTCGCTCGACCACCTCTTCAAGCTCGTTGACATCGCAGGCGAATACGGCGTGGCCGAGCGCACCTTCGTACACTGCTTCATGGACGGCCGCGACACCGACCCCAAGAGCGGCAAGGGATTCATCGCCCAACTCACCGAACAATGCAACAAGGTAGGCGCCCACGTGGCCAGCATCATCGGCCGCTTCTATGCCATGGACCGCGACAAGCGTTGGGACCGCGTGAAGGTGGCCTACGACCAACTCGTGGAAGGCAAGGGCCGCGCCTGCGAAGATATGGGGGAAGGCGTGCAGAGCTGCTACGACAGCGACAGCGAAGACCACAAGAATACGGATGAATTTATGGAACCCCTGGTCAACGCCAAGGTAGACGGACGCATCCAGGAAGGCGATGTGGTCATCTTCTTCAACTACCGCAACGACCGCGCTAAGGAACTCACCATCGTACTCACCCAGCAGGATATGCCCGAACAGGGAATGAAGACCATCCCAGGCCTGCAATATTTCTGCATGACGCCCTACGACGCTTCCTTCACAGGCGTGCACATCCTCTTCCCCAAGGAGAACGTGAGCAACACCCTCGGCGAATACCTCGCCAGCAAGGGCCTCAAGCAACTCCACACTGCCGAAACGGAGAAGTACGCCCACGTGACCTTCTTCTTCAACGGCGGACGCGAAACTCCCTACGAAGGCGAAGAGCGCATCCTCGTGGCCTCGCCCAAAGTGGCTACCTACGACCTCCAGCCCGAAATGTCGGCCTACGAAGTGAAGGACAAACTCGTGGCGGCCATCCGCGAAAACAAGTACGACTTCATCGTGGTCAACTTTGCCAATGGTGATATGGTCGGCCACACAGGTGTCTACAGCGCCATCGAAAAGGCTGTGACCACAGTGGACCAGTGCGTGAAAGAAGTCGTTGAAGCCGCCAACGCCACGGACTACGAAACCATCATCATTGCCGACCACGGCAACGCCGACAACGCCATCAACAGCGACGGCACGCCCAACACGGCCCACTCGCTCAATCCCGTGCCCTTCATCTACGTGACGCAAAACAAGGATGCCAAAGTCATCGACGGCGTACTGGCCGACGTGGCGCCCTCCATCCTCCATATTATGGGACTGGAGCAGCCTGCAGAAATGACGGGCAAGAACCTGATTCAGTAAACCTTTGCTGTATCGCAATATATCAGCCAGAGGGACACCGCGCGGTGTCCCTCTATTTTTTTGCACTAACCGAGGCTTCGGAATCAACAAAGAAAATCTCGCTCACAATCTGCTGCAGAACATATTCACAAAAAAATAATTGGTTTGGTTTTCACTATTTTTTTGAATAGTTTGGCGGTTTTAGTAAAATAATATATATTTGTGGCGGTTCTGAACGAGAGAAACCACATCGGGCGCACAGCGGAAGCCACTCCGCTCTCTTTACTCCCGAAAATATAAACCTTTGTACCCTTTCAGCATTCCCTTACGCATTAAAGCGACAGACCACAAACGGACCCTGTGGTCCCTGCTGCTTCCATATATTGTTACAAATCGGGTCCACCAAAAATTCTAATCATTATGAAAAAGTTAGTTCTCGTATTGGCCGCTGCCGCCTTGACTCTCACGTCTTGCTCCATTTCCAAGCAGACTGCACACACGCAGCAGATTTGCACCTCTATCAGATCGGGCGCAACAGCCACCCTTGAAGTTTCTCCCAAGAAGATTTCCTACACCTACGTTCCCAGCAAGGCTGTGCGCAAGGGTGGTTATCAGAACTGCATCAACGCCGCTGTACGCGAGGCTCTCTTGCAGAACGGCAACGCCGACGTGCTCGTAGAAATGCAGAATACCGTTGTTGAGCGCGAAGGTCTGATGGGCAGAAAGGTGAAGACCGTGACCGTTACAGGTTACCCCGCTACCTACAAGGAAATCAAGAGCCTTGACCACAACACGCTGCGCGGTGGTTGCTGCAAATAAGACATAGGACAGACACACAGATTTAACCTTATAATGAGGGGACGAAACCGATATGCGTTTCGTCCCCTTTTCGTTGTGGTGGTGCTACGTAAAAGAATCGGGCCTTGATTGAAGGCTAGCAGACCAACCAGCCACTTGAAAAGAGGATTAAGGTAGGTTCTAAAAATTGATTCTGGAGAAGCATTAAAAAACCAGGGGAGACCGCGCGGGCCTCCCCTGAGTGTTTTATAGGTAGGTTCAATATTTCAGCAACTTGTGTGTGCGGACTGTTTGGCTGCCCTTGCTGAGCACGACGAGGTAGGTGCCGCGCGGCTGTCCTTTGAGGGAGAGGGCGAGGGGCGCACCTTGGCTTGTGGCCTGGGCTATGGTCTGGCCGCCGATGTTCGTCACTTTTACCTTTGTGCCTGGGGCTAGGAGGTTGTCGAGGGTGACGGTTTCGCTGTCGCGGTCGTAGCGAATGGTGCAGTCGTTGGGCGTGGTGGTATTGGCGATGCCTGTCTCTGTGCCTGTTCGGGCCGACCAGCGTAGGGTGAAGGAGTGCTGGCCAGAGTTGGGGCAATAGTATTGGCTGAGTGTGCCTGGGCCGCAACTGCCGTTACCCAGACCGCGCTGCATATAGTCGAAGTGGGCGTACACCTCGGGATGTCCCACGTATGAGCTATCGGCTTGAAGAACTCTGCCTCGTCGTAGTGTGAGAGGGAGAAGGACACTTGGCCTTGGGATTCGATGCGCACTTGGTCACCATTTACGGGATTGGTCAGGGTGAGCATACGCATATCCATGCGGTTGCCCATGGACTGCGGATGGGTGTATTCCTCGAAGAGGTCGGTGACGGTCGTGGTATATTGGCCGAGATACGAGCCTACCTGGCGGTCCACATAGTTTTCCCACGGGCCGCGGGCGTAGTAGACGACATCCTCGAAGTCCTCGCTCAAGCGCATATCCAGTCCGATGCGGCGCAGGCCGGCCTTGGTGGGCGAGAAGGTGACGGCCATGTCGACCACACCCGTATTATATATGGTGTAGTTGATGACGTAGGGGCACTGGTCATCGGCCACGTTGACTGCCACTCTGACGCTTGTGCCGTTGACACCGAGTTCGGAAGCCACGGTGGCGGAGTTGATGCTCGTGATGGTATCGCCGAAGTTGTGGTTGCCGTAGGGGCTTTCGTTTTCAATCCAGCGGATGTTGCTGTAGATAGGCTGCTGCTCCATAGATGCAGCGAGGAGGTTGATGCCCTTGACGTTCCATTCCTTGACGAAGCCCTGCGCGTCGAGGACGAAGCGGATGCTGTCGCCCTGAATGGTCGTTGTGCCAGCATCTCGCGTCAGGGTGAGGCGGCCGTTGGCTGTTGTGGTTTCAAGGGTGGGCAAGGTGGCGGCGCGCTCTTGCAGGGTGAACTGTGCATTGGCCATTTCGTAGCCTGCTTCGCACCAAGTCGTAGCCTCCTGATGGCGCAGGCCCACGTTGAGCATATATTCGCCATCCGTGGCGGGCGTTGTGCTGAAGGGCACGACGAAAGTGCTCGTTGCGCCAGCGGGGATGCTGCCTAGGGCGAAACTGCCGTGCTCCACCTCGAGGCCATCGCGCAGGATGGTGTAGTGGAGGTCGTAGTGCTGAAGCGGCTCGAAGGCTTGCTTGTTGCGAATGCTGAGGGCGCGGGTGGCAGCATCGTAGGCGAAGGCCACGGGCTGGTAGATGCGCTTCACCTCTGTGAGTTTGGGTGTCCATGCGCGGTCGGCTGTGATGACGCCGTTGTTGAGGAAGTTGCCTTGGTGGGGACCGGGATAGTCGTAGCCGCTCATGTACTTGTCGAAGCCATTGACCTTGGTCTCACCGCTGAGGATGGCTTGCGGGTCGATGATGGCCTGGTCCACCCAGTCCCAGATGCAGCCGCCGATGCCGAGGTTGCTATTTTCGATGATGTCCCAGTATTCCTTGAAGTTGCCAAGGCCGTTGCCCATGGCGTGAGCATATTCGCACATGAAGAAGGGTTGGTTACCCTGGTTGCTGGCGGATTTTCCTTGCACATAGGCCAGCGAGGGATACATGATGGAGTGGATGTCCGTCCACTGCGTGCTGCCCGCGTTGGTGGAGCCTTCGTAGTGGATGGGGCGTGGGTCGAGGGCGCGCACAGCGTTGTAGGTGGCCGTGAAGTTGCAACCCACGCCGCTCTCGTTGCCCAAGGACCAGAAGATGACGGAGGGGTGGTTGCGGTCGCGCAGCACAGTGCGGACGCTGCGGTCGACAAACTGGCCCTCCCATGACGGTTTGTTGGAGATGGCGCCCCAGTTGCCGTTTTTATTCCAGTCGCGGTGGCACTCCACGTCGAACTCGTTCATGCAGTCGATGCCATAGTAGTCGAACATGGAGTACATCTTGGCCTGGCGCGGATAGTGGCTGGGGCGCACGGTGTTGACATTGGCCTGACGCATCAGGGTGATATCTTTGAGCATGGTCTCCACGTCGATGGAGCGGCCGCGGGTGGGATGCGTATCTTGGGTATTCACGCCGCGGAAGAAGACGCGCTTGCCGTTGATTTTCACCAGTCCGCCGTTGATTTCCACGTGGCGGAAACCGTATTTCGTGGCAAAGGCCATGGTCTCTTGGCCCGCTGCATCCTTCTGGCGGATTTCCACGGTGTAGAGGTTGGGGGTCTCGTCGTTCCAGGGCAGGAGTCCGCTCAGGTTTTCAAAGGCGAGGGAGGTCTGTATGCTGGATTGGCTGCCCGAATAGGCAATGAGTTTCTCCTGCGTGGCTACTTGCTCGCCCGTGGGGCTGATGAGGGTGGCTTCGACGGTCATCTGGCCGTTTGCGAGGCCGCGGTTGTCAATGGTCAGGGCCACATTCATCGTGCCGCTCTGATAGTTGTCGGCCGCATCGAGCGCGGCGGTGATATAGTGGTCGCGAATGGCGACGGTGGGCGTGGCGTAGAGATAAACGTCGCGGTGCAAGCCCGTCATGTGCCACATATCCTGGCCTTCGAGATAGGAGCCGTCGCTCCAGCGAATCACCTGCACGGCGATGGTATTCTCGCCTGCGTGAACGTATGCGGTCAGGTCGAACTCGGCATCGTTGTTGCCGCCTTGCGTATAGCCCACGTACTCGCCGTTGAGCCAAACGAAGGCTGCGCTGTAAAGGCCATCGAAGTGAAGGAACACGCGCTTACCCGTGGCCCAGTCGTCGGGCAGGGTGAAGGTGCGGCGGTAAGAGCCCACGGGGTTCTCGTCAATGCCGTTCACCTGACTGCGAATGAAGGGCGGGTTGCATACGAAGGCGTACTCCACATTGACGTAGATGGGTTTGTCGTAGCCCTTCATTTCCCAGCAGGAGGGCACTTCGATGTCGTCCCAAGCCGACACGTCGGCGGCTGTGCCCCAGAAGTCATCTTCTCCGGGACGCACGAGGGGGTTGGGGGCATAGTGGAATTTCCAGGTGCCGTTGAGCGTGAGGTACTCTGCCTGCTCGGGTGTCAGCCAAGGATAGGCATAGCATGCATCGGCGCGCATAGATTCTGTGGAGGCGTAGGGGATGAAGGTGGCGTGGCCGTCCTCCTTGTTTTCCTTGTAGAAGGATTCGTCCTCCCATACGTTGCGGGAGTTGGAGGGCAGGAGTTTGAATCGGAAATAGGTGTTCTCGTCCGTGCCATCTGCTGTTGTGATGAACTTGTCCGTGCCGTTCTTGCACAGGTAGTAGGTATTGCCTTGGTAAGTACCTGTGATTTGATAGACATTCTCCTCGCCTTCAACGGGGGCGAAGGTGAGGTTTTGGTTGTAGTTGGCCTTGTTCATCGTATAGACCAGGGGTGCGCTGGCGTGGTTGAGGCAGAGGTCGATGTAGTAGCCCGACTCTTCGTGTTGCAGCATCATGGCAGTGTTGCCCTTGGCCACGACCCACACCTGCGAGTTGTTTTTCGCATTGGCCTCTTCGGGATAGATGAAGGATTCCTCGGCCGTTTCGCCGCGCAGGGAGAGGGCTGTGCCGTCGCGGTCGATTATCTGATAGCGCAGGCTTTGAACGGGTGCGGAATATTCGCTGTTTTCCACGATTTCAAGGCGAAATTGTGTGGTCTCGCCCGTGCCACCGCTGACCATGATGGGCGAGCCGTCGGTGTGGATGCCCAGCACCTGCGTCTGGTTGTTGGCATTGCAGATTTGGTAAATGTCTGCGTCAACGTTCACGGCCTTGAAGGTCATCTGCTGATTGACGTTCGAGGTATTGACATCCCATTGCACGGGATGGCGCACGGTGGGTGCCATATCGAAAGCCTTGGTCGATTTCACATTGACCAGAACAAACACATTGGCGCGGCCCGTGCTGACGAGTGTCCACTGCTGCGACTGTTCGCCAGGGACGGGCGTTTCGTACAGGAAGGAGGCATCGTTGGCCAGGTTGCCACCATTGCTCAGTGCCTTGCCTGTTGATACATTGATAAGGCGGTAGGTCTTGCCGCTCTGCGGTGCAGCCATAGCCTGGGTGGCAAAGATGCAGCACAGCACGAGGCAACCCATCCACCTAATAGCATTTTGAAGGGAAGAGGTTTGCATTTAATTCAATTAGGGATTAGGAATTAGGAAATTACCTTGCAAAGTTACTACAAAAAAGTGAAATGCGGAAAGATATAGTGATAGAATTGAGTTACAAGGGTTTTGGTTGAAGTGGCGATAATCCGTGAAGCCATTACAATCCCTGCCGAAGCCAAATCCTGACGCCGCTACGTTACTTGTTCGTAACCATGCCCGAAAATGCGACAAACGGGTACGAATAGCGAAACAAGGCTCTAAGGAATAGTGAGTTATCCATAACTCATGCGAAAAATCAGGTTACGGAAAAAGATTGCGCCGTTCCTCCCCGTTTTGCGTACCAACACCGGACTCTTCACCAACTAATTTTGAAACCCAAAAATTAAGGACAATGAAGAGTACATTTTCAGTAATCTACTACCTCAAGCGTCAGGTAGT
>SAMEA3663047__coassemble_785_pt1 | contig 11400 bp, 10 predicted proteins | sample SAMEA3663047__metabat2_low_PE_025 | metagenome-assembled genome bin SAMEA3663047 (sample SAMEA3663047) | pig gut metagenome | biome: pig gut; feature: pig-associated habitat; material: faeces | place: France | collected 2012
TGGGCTATCTCGTGACGGCACTTATTCTGCTCAGCCGTCTGTCTGTAGGCCGACAGATGCTGATGGCCGTGGGGCTGCTGGCTGCCTATTCGATTCCGATGATGTGGGTGGGCGACTACAGCCTGGAGGGCAACCTGGCCTGCCGCATTGACGCCCTTGTGCTGGGCAGCAGGCGCGGTGACCCTACCTACGCCTGGCTGCTTCCGAGCCTGAACTTTGCCGTGACTGTCTGGCTGGGCGCATGGGCTGGCCAACTGATTCGCCGTGGTGGTGTGGCCTCGTGGCGCACATCGCTCCAGTTGGCAGGTGTCGGTGTGCTGCTTATCGGCGCGGGATTATTGTGGAGTCTGGACATGCCTATCGTCAAGCGCATTTGGACCAGCAGTATGACGCTCTATTCGGGCGGCTGGTGCTTCCTGCTGATGGCCGCGTTCTACCAGTTGATAGATGTGTGGCAAGTGCAGCGGCCCTTTGCCTGGCTGAAGGTTTACGGAATGAATAGCATCGTGGCCTACGTGGTGGGCGAGGTGGTGAATTTCCGGTCCATCGTGGAATCCTTTAGTTATGGCTTGGCCGAGCCGCTGGGCAGTTACTACACAGTGTGGCTGACGTTTGGCAATTTTCTCTTGCTCCTGCTCATCCTCACCCTGATGTATCGCGCCCGTATCTTCGTGAAAGTATAGAACCCTCCTATAATGTATATAAATATGAAACAGACAAACTACGAACGCCTCCGCACGGAGGACGCCATCGATCTTTTCGGCAAACAGTGGATGCTGGTCACGGCTGGCAATGCACAAGGATTCAACACCATGACAGCCTCGTGGGGCGGCATTGGTTGGCTGTGGAACAAGCCCGTGGCCTTCGTCTTCGTTCGCCCCGAGCGATACACCCACGAGTTTATTGAACAGAACGAGCGGCTCACCCTTTCGTTCTACACAGAAGCCTACCGCAAGGCCCTGCAACTCTGCGGCACGAAGAGCGGACGCGACACGGACAAGGTGGCAGCCACGGGCCTCACGCCTGTCCCCCTGGAAAGCGGCGCGATGACCTTCGCCGAGGCACGACTGACCATCGAAGGACGCAAACTCTTCAAGGAACCGATGCAGGAAAGCCACTTCCTTGATGCGGAAATCCTTGAGCGCTGGTATGGCGCCCACGGCGGACTGCACGATGTATATGTGGTGGAAATTGAAAATGTCTATGAAGGCTAAGGCGCTCGGCTAGCACCGCCCCTACCCCATCCCGATAAACCAACAAGCCTGCCCCATGCAAATACTCCTTGCCAACGCCAAAATCATGCACGAGCACACGGACCGCCAGCCGACCTCCGTGCCCCGCTTTCAGTCCATCAGCAACGTGCTCGCCGCAGAAATGGCGCGGATGGACACCGACGAACTCGCAGCGAGCCTTGGCTGTAGCCCGAAAATCGCAGCGACCAATCTGCAACGCTTCCTGCAATTTCCCTTTGCCGAAAAGATGCCCGCCCTCCTGGCCTACAATGGTCAGGCGTACAAGCATTTGCGCGCCGATACGCTCAGCGACGACGAACTCGCCTTTGCCCAGCAACACCTCTGGATAACGTGCTTCCTCTATGGCCTGCTGCGCCCCATGGACGGCGTGGTGCCCTATCGCATGGAGCACCACATCGCCCTCGAAGCCACAGACGACCGCCCCCTGCACCAGTTCTGGCGCGAACGACTGACCAACGTGCTGATTGAAAGCGTGCGGGCCGACGACGGAGTGCTGATTCATCTCTCCACAGCCGAATACGAGCAGTTGTTCGACTGGCAGCGCGTTTGCCGCGAACTGCAAGTGGTCCACCCGCTCTTCTATGTGCGCCAACCCAACGGCCGCCTGAAGGTGCAAGCCGTATGGGCGAAGACCTGCCGCGGCGCGATGGTGCGCTACATCCTCAAGCACCGCATCAGCCAACCCACCGACTTGCAAGGCTTTGCCTACGAGGGCTTCTGCTATGCCCCACAGTTGGGCGAAGCAGCCTTCCCCCATTTTGTGCGCGAGATATAGGGCTCTCTGTCACGGCATTCGTGCAATTTTCTGGGCAGATGCCCCCAGCCTCCACCTCTTCCGCCTTCAACAAGTTCGTCAGATTCGTGACTACAAACGAAAGAAAATTCTTCGGGGTTTCCCCCAAACATTACTAACCCATAGAATCAACCTTCCATCTCTGTGAACCATCGTCTTCTCTCCCTCGACGTGCTGCGCGGCATCACGATTGTTGGCATGATTGTCGTCAACAATGGTGTAGGCGAGCGCTGTTTCGTTCCCCTGGAGCACGCCGCTTGGAACGGCCTCACGCCCACGGACCTCGTATTCCCCTTCTTCCTCTTCATGGTGGGCGTCAGCATTGCCCTCTCTTTGGGTAAGTATTCGCCTGCCGCCAGCCAGCCCCTCGCCAAAGGCCCGGCCATTCGCAAGGTGCTGGTGCGGTCCGTCAAGCTCTTCCTAATTGGTCTGCTGCTCACCTTCAGCGGTCCTCTCCTGCGGGGCAAGCCCATCCCCGAGATACTGGAGGGCCTGCGCATCTGGGGTGTCCTGCAGCGCATCGCCCTCTGCTATTTCTTTGCGGCACTCATCAGCCTCTACGTGCGGCCCCGACATCTCTGGCGCGTCATCGCAGCCTTGCTCATTGCCTATACGGCCTTCCTGCTGCTGGGCAATGGTTACGCAGCGGACGAGACGAACCTGGCCTGCCGCATTGACCGCGCCCTGGTCGGCCCTTCCCACGTCTATGCCCACAGCCCCGTTGACCCCGAGGGCTTGGCGGGCACGCTTTCGGCCATTGCCCATACGCTCATCGGCCTGGTCGTTGGTTTTATGCTCAAGGGGCAAGCACCGCTGCCCGACCGCCTCGTGCGCCTCTTCGGCCTAGCCACCGCGCTCTCCTTGAGCGGCTATTTACTCAGTTACGGTCTGCCCATCAACAAGACCATCTGGTCGCCCAGTTATACTCTTCTGACCAGCGGAATCGCCGCCGCGCTCCTTGCTTGGCTGACTGTGCTGACGGACTTGCGCGGATGGACCGCGTGGTGCCGACCTTTCCAATGGTTTGGCATGAACGCCATCGCCCTCTTCGTAGGCAGCGGACTGCTGGCCCGCATCTTCATCCCCCTCCACATTCCCAGCACGCTCTACAATGCCTATCTCTCCACGGGTATGACGGAAGAATGGGCCTCGCTGGCCTACGCGCTTACCTTCCTCGCCATCATGACCGCCCTGGCCTATGGCCTGTATCGCAAGCAGATATTCCTGAAGCTCTAGGAAGGATGGAAGCTAGAAGCGGGAATACATCCAAGCCAACAAATAGGACCTACCATCTACATTTAGGTAGGTTCTATAAATTAGCTTGTGATGAGTTTTCGGCTATCGTGCCGTAGGTTTTTGTCTTTCGTGAGGGAGCGTAGCGGGCTACGTGACCGAATGAAAAACAAAAAGATACGGTGCGAGAGGCGGACGTAATTCCGACGCATCCAAGCAAGATAGAAACACTACCTTCCATTAAAACTAATTTATAGAACCTACCTTTAGTTCATCCGCAACTCTATACCAATACCCAATGCTGACAATATTCGCATGAAACTGGACATCTGAATATCCGCCTTTCCACCCTCAACACGCGCGATATAACTTCTCTGCGTTCCTACTTTTTCGGCAAGCTGCTGCTGCGTCATCTTCAACTGCTTGCGTCTGTCACGCAATATCACACCGTAATAGTAAGCCTTTGCTTCATCTTCAAAAGCCCTACGACTCTCCGTGCCAGGGGCTCCATATTGAGCATCTAGCAATTCCCCAGCCGTATGCAATCTTGCCAATTTGGCTTCATCTAACCTTCTCATAATTGATAATCATTTAGTATTTTGACTGCTCTATCTATTTCCTTTTGGTAATCCTTTGATGACTTTTTCAAAAACGCATTCAATACCAAAATTTTGGTGGAGAGTATGATATTTGAATTGTCAACAGCAAATAATACGGTTCTATATTCGTTTGTTCCCACAGAAATACGCATTTCGTATAGGTCCGTATTTACAAGGCGTTTGATAAATTTTGTAGTTATCACTTTCTCCTTTCTGACAATGCCGAACACATAATTGAATTTATTCTTAACCTTGTCTGTCTGGAGATGGTAAAACTTCCAGAAATCGTCTGAGAAATATAATTCTCGAATATCATCAGAATCTTTCATGCCGCAAATGTAACTAATTAGGCACAGGCTACCAAATATTTTTTTCCTTTTTGTGGCTTTAGGTAGGTTCTAGAAATTAGCTTGCGATGTATTTGCGGCTATCGTGCCGTAGGTTTTTGTTTTACATGAAGGAGCGTAGCGGGCTACGTGACTGAATGAAAAACAAAAACCTACGGTACGAGAGGCGTGAAGACATCCAAGCAGAATAGAAACCCTACCTCCCATTGAAACTAATTTATAGAACCTACCTTTACCCATTCTTTCAAATTACTCCCTACACCCGCTAGAATAGCTTTATGGAAATACACTTCGCCCCCTTGCAAGGCTATACCGACGACTGCTATCGCCGCGCGCACCACCAACTATTGGGCGGCATAGACTGCTACTACACGCCGTTTGTTCGGCTGGAGCATGGCGCTGCTCGCGAGAAAGACTTGCGCGATGTGCGGCCCGATTTCAATGAGGGCGTCCCCGTGGTGCCGCAGGTCATTGCCCGCGATGGGCAGGAACTATCCGCGCTCATTGAGGTGCTTCGCCCGATGGGCTATACGCGGCTGGACATCAATATGGGTTGCCCCTTCACGCTCCAAACGCGCCACGGACGCGGCGCGGGCCTCTTGCCTAATCCCGAAGCCGTGGAAGACATCTGTCGCATCGTTCGGCAACACGAAGGCGAACTGACCTTTTCGGTCAAGATGCGGTTGGGCCTGCACGAAGTGGACGAATGGCAGCGCGTGCTCCCCATCCTCAACGACACGCCCCTTGTTCATATCTGTCTGCATCCCCGCACGGCCGACGAGGGGTACAAGGGAGCAGTCCATCTTGACGAGTTCGCCCGCTTCGCTCACCTCTGCGACCATCCGCTCCTCTACAACGGCGACCTCCGCACGCCAGCAGACATTGAGCATATCGCCGAGCAGTACCCTTTCCTAAAAGGTGTGATGATTGGCCGCGGATTGCTGGCCCGCCCCACACTGGCCTTCGAATTCAAGAACAAGCGTCATCTGCCCGAATCAGAACATGCAACTCACCTCTGCTCTCTTCATGATAAGCTGTTCCAAGACTATGCCAAGTTCATCTCCTCAGAAGCACAGCTCCTCCAGAAGATACGCACCTTCTGGGACTACGCAGAGCCCACCATCGGGCGCAAGGCGTGGAAAAAGATTCACAAGGCAGGCTCCTTGCGCAACTATATGAACTCCGTCTTTCAACTCACGTAAAAGTAGGTCCTATCCATTTGCTAGCAATTCGCTAATGGATAGGACCTACCTATACTAATTTACAGAACCTACCTATACAAACAGCAGAACTAGTTTGCCGTCAGAAATTCTTCAACGATGGGTACAACGATGGAATCGTAATCGGCTGCAGCTCCCATCATGCTGCCCATACTGCCGAGGTTGGCCGCATTGAATCCGTGATTGGCGCCCTCAATCCTATGCAGCGTGGCAGAAGGGTACAGACTGACGGCCTTCTCGGAATTGGAGATGGGCACGATAATATCCTTCGTGCCGTGGATAATGCACACGGGTTTGTCAAACTTGCCGATATGCGACCACACGTCAAAATTCTTGATACTGTTGATATACCCCTCACTCATCGACATCATCCCACCGAAATTTCCGAAGTCCCCAAGGTTACCCCAGTCGCCCCAGTTGCCCCAGCTGCTGAACATCTTCACCATCTCGGGAATATTGAAAGCAGGATAGAACAATACCATGCCCGCAAAATCCTCAGGACACTCATCCGCAAGCAATGCCGAGACGAGTCCGCCCTGACTGCTACCGAGCAGATAGATACGCGAGGGGTTCACATAAGGCTGCGAGCGAACTGTGGCAACGACGGCACGCAAATCTTCCACCTCGGTGAAAACGGTCATGTCGTCCGTCTTGCCATCGCTCAGACTCTGGTCGCTCCCGCCGCAAAAGTCAAAACAATAGGCCGCGTACCCCATCTTTGCAATGGCCAAAGCGTAGCCCGACATAGCCGCGTGAGTGAGCGAACTACTATGGGAAAGAATCACAGCGGGAACCTGTTGCGAGCCACCAGCATAGCGGTACATCATTCCATAAATCTTGTTGCCATCGCGGCTGCTCCAAAGTTCAACACTATCAACAACACAATCCGAGACTATACTATCCACCACATCCCCTGCCCCATTTTCCTCGGGCGGCAACGTTTCATCCTCGTCGGAAGAACAGGCAGCAAAGCCCGTAGCCATAGCCAGAAGGCCAGCCAACACGAATAGCGCAAATTCCTTTTTCATTATTTCCAAAATTGTGAGAGTTCAACAAAATTTCTGGCCGTAAAATTACGCAAGATTCGGGAAACCACAAAAGCAAACGGGGAGATTCTAAGGGTGCCACGTGTATAGGTATCGCACCTTGCTTGCTCTAAGTTTGCATCGTGAGCAAGGTATATATTTTGGAGTGCCGTGCAATGGGGTATGGCACTCTTTATTACGTATCCATCAACCAGAGCACCGCTTCGCTCCGCCCTAGGCTCGGTGCCAATTGCACCTGCTGGGCGCACAGACGGCAACGTCCTCCCATAATTATTGCCGAAGAAAAAGCCGAATATCAACAAAAAAAAGGGCGACATCAATCTGTCGTCCTTTTCAATAGATAGCGGAAAAAGAGGGATTCGAACCCCCGGAACAGTTACCCGTTCACCGCATTTCGAGTGCGGCCCGTTCGACCACTCCGGCATTTTTCCGTTTTTTTGACGCTGCAAAGGTAGCCATTTTTCTTAACCTTGCAAGGTCGCCGTTGGTGTTTTTTTGTTTGTTGGCTGATTTTTGGGGATTTATTTGGGGATTTTGGGGGTACTTTGAGGGAGGCTGGAGGCAATGGATGATGGATTGAGCGTATGATTAGTGGATACGGGGATAGACTCCTGGGTAGTAGGTGAATTGATAGTCGGCATTGTGGGCCACCATCCAGGCTCTATGGGATGCGTTGGTGGCTGTAGCGGGGAGTGTACCGTCTAAGACATGTGTCATAAATTCGGTGATACCCTTGTTGAGACTATAATGGTACGTGAACCATTTACCATGGCTTATATCGCCTACGGAAAGTTCGTCCTCAGAATTGACGAAATCGGCAGACTGCATGAGTTCGGTGGTTGCTGGATAGCAGAGGCGGCCAGGAGTAAGTATGGCGTAGTCCGTTTTATCTGGGTCAACCGACTTATCGAAGTAGCAACTGAAAGCGATACTATTGTCGGGGTCGTACTTACCCAAGCCAGCGTAAGTGTGATAACCCTGCCCAACAGTTTTTTCGAGGTTGCGCTCTAGGCCACTTCGAAAGCACGAGACGAGGATGCCCTTGTTGTAGCCCACAAGTCCGCCAATAGCACCATCACCTATGGCCCAGGCTTTCACTTCACCGATAGAGGCGCAACCAATCAAGCCTCCATTGGATTCGACTATGCCAATCAATCCGCCCGAGTAGCATTCCTTGTCGGCTGCGTTTGCCGGTTCTTTCTGACGAATAGTACCATCTACATAGACTGCGCAGAGCAGGCCGTTACTTTCGTTGGCCACGATGCCTCGGCCATCTACTTCAATCACATCGGAGAAGATGAGGTGTTCGACCACGGCATTTGAGCCGAGATGGAAGAAGAAGGGACTGCCAAACAGTCGGGTGATACTGCTGCCATTGCCGAGGAAGAAGCCGTTGAAATAGCTATTGGGATGGGTCTCGCGCGGATAGCCCACACCACACCATTCCACGAACGTCTCGGTCGTCAGGTTTGGTTGCAACACGACATTTGCATCCAGCTTGACGTAATAATTGGTGAAGTCGAAGACGGGCTGGCCACTGCTGAGGGTGTGTGAAATGCCATCAAGGTCGGTGTAGGTGACGCTCTGGCGGCCATCGCCTTTCACCTCGTGGGCAAAGGAGACGAGTTCCTGTGCCGTGGAAATCAGGAAAGGATGCTCGCGCGAACCATCGTTGCCATAGATGTCCTGAATCTTTTGCGTGGTCTTGTTCAGGTACAACCAGGTGGCATCATCCTCGTTGGCTTTGGGGTCGCCGAGGATGGTAAAGTTAGTACGCTCCAGCATATCGGCCGTGAGCATATTCTTCTTTTTTTTGAGTTCGCTCTGGTCGGGCGTTTCGATGTATTGCCAGTCCATGTATTCTGCGCCCATGGTGATTTCCTCGTTGCTGTGGTTGAGGGAGATATGAATGGTGGTGCAATGGCCCGCACGAAATTCCACGCTCTGCGGCATCACTGCCGTATAGACGTGCTGTTTCATATTGGGTTGGAGCTGGGTTGCAGGGTCGATCCAAGGCTCCATCGGGTCTTGGTAGTGCACGGTGAACTGCATCTTCAGTACATCGGCCTCCAGTTGCGCGGGCACGGCCAAGGCGTAGAACACGAACTGCTTGCCGATGCCCGTGCCTTTGCCATCGGGGTAAGGAATCCAGGCTTTCGTATCTTTGCGCTGGTCATACCGCACGGCGTCTGCGCCATATATATCGTCCAGTTTTTCTTGGTCGGTGCCCTCTGTCAGGGTCTGAACGCCAGCCGATCCTTGCCGCCACTTGTACATGGTGAACATATTCTTCAGCGTCATATCGCTGACAATGGTACGCGCATCGGCACTTTCGGAAGAGGCGGTAAAGCCGCTGATATTCACTATCACGCGGGCCATGGCCAAACCATGCTTGAAGTAGAGGCGGGCCACAGAACCGCCAGTCTCGGCCAGTTTCTGGTCGTCGTAGGTCAGAAGCAGGTCGTCGTGAACTATGTTGATACTGTCGGTATGGTCTATGGGGGTGTCGGCTTCGAGGGGATTGCCCAGTGAACCGTAATATACATCTACGCCCACCTGATTGCCCGTTGCGCCCGTTTCGTAGCAGAGGCGCATATTCCAGTCGAACACCTGCTCGGTTGGCTGTTGGGGAACGCTGTAGCCGATGAAGGTGTGGGGATTCTGGGCATCGCTCCAATAGATGCGGCTGGGCAAGCGGGGAGGCGTCTCTTTAGTTTCGCCTTTGCTGTCATCGCGATTCCATCCGCCCGAGGTCTGTCCCTGTCCTACCTCATAGTCATAGACGACACCTTTGTAGGAAAAGGAAGGAATGGGCAAGTCGGTGCGCTGTACGGAGGTCAGCACCATTTGGTCCTTGTTCTTGAATGCGCTACGGCCCACGTAACGCTCCTTGTCCAATGCTGGTGCGCGCGAAGTCATTCCGCCCTCTATCTCGGTCTGAATACCAGCAAGGGGCACGGCATTGCGTCCGTCCGTAGAGAGCGCATCGTCCTCGGCACAGGCAGCACAGAGGAGGGCAAGGAGTACGAAGGTGATATGGAAGAAGTATTTCATGGGATGTTATGCTGCTGAAGTTAGGGTTGCAACACTAGTTTGACGGGATAGGAATTGCCCTCAACGAAGGTTTGGTTGTCAAGGGTGGCACTGTATCTGCGCTCGCCATCGCGCACCCAGAAGGTGGCTTTCGCAGGAAGCACACAGGGCGGCACGTACAGATAGTAGTGCTTTGGCCCAGCGCAGTAGCAGGTGTAAACGCCCGTGTTGGGCACGGTGCCAAAGATGCGGGCATACTTCGTCTCCCCCAAGTCGGTGGGTCCGCCCGTGAGGATGGCAATGCTGGAGCGGCCTGTGCCGTTTCCAATGGTAGATGTTGCGTTTTCCTCAATGACCTCAATGCCCAGCACCTTGCCGTTGAGTGTATAGCCGCACGAGGCTTTCTCGCGGTAGGAGAACTTTTCGTTTTCATACGTCATCGGGGCGTAGTAGTCGCCCACCACAAGTTCGGCCCCGTCAATGTCGGGCATTCCTTCGAGCGTGAGGATGGCGTTGGCGGAGAGCGGGTCGGCCACTTCCACGAGGGCACCTACCTCTTCGTCCCACTCCTGCCGCGTCAGCCTGCTGTCGTCAAGGGTAATGTCCAGTCGCGCCACCTTGTGCTCGAAATTGAGGTGTACCTCCTGTGCGCCTGTCTGCCGAATGCCTTGTGCCCAGAGGACATCGCTCTCCTTGAATTGGTCGAGCTTGCTTTGGTCGGTGTGGAAGAAATTGCTGGGGCGCTTGTAGCGATAATCGTTCACCACGAAGGTGCGCGTTCCCGTGGTGTTCTGCGCCGTATATATATAGGTAGTGGCTTGCGACTGGTTGCTGGAGATAGGACCAAAGACAACGGTTGCGCCCATATCGGCGGGGAAGGTGAGGTTGTGGTAGCCCGAGCTCCACAGTTCGCCATTCTGATGGTCGGTCGTATAGGGACAGGTGATGCGCATACGGAAACCATCGCCCGCCTCCCATGCCAGGCCGTCGAGCGTGGAGCGCGGCGAGGGGTCGTTGGCAAAGGGCGAAAGGCTCAGGCGCAGAACAACATTTTGTTCCGCCTCGGCCGATTCAGTCGGGGGCATATCATCGGAGCAGGCACTGAGGGCGCAGGCCAACCCGAGGAGTGGGAGTATATATTTATGGTGTATAGACATGGGGAAAAGATGCTGGGGAATTGATATCGGCATTTCGCAGGGCTTAGTTGGGTTGCTGCAAGGGATTCCAGTGTGTGGCTTCGCTGCCGGGCTTGCCGCTGGTCAGCGTGGGGTATCGGTGCTGATAGCCTATGGTGTTGGATTCATAGTGCATGGTGCAGGGATGCTTGGAGCCACGGTTTTCGTTGTACCAATAGATGGCGTAGTTCATGGCGTGCCAAGGTGCCAGGCCGTAGTAATGCTTCCAATCTGCCAAGTTTATCAGCAAGGACATCGGCACATCGGGCGTAAGGAAATCGTTCTTGGCGCGCAGGATGTCGGTGCTGCGGCCGCGGATGTACTCCAGCAGGGAATAGTCATCGGGCGTGCTGCCCACGGCATTGGCGGCTGGCGAGAGTTCGGTGTCGTAGAAATTGCACATGAAGGTGCGGAACGCAGGAATAACCGAAGTATTCTTGGTGCTCTTCTGCACGGCGAGGCTTATCTGGGGCTTGAAGATGGGGTTGGCGTTGGCGTCCGTGCCAATCAGCGCGCCGCCCGTGATACCTCTGGCGGCCTGCATACAGCCAAACATATTCACGTTGCCGGCCGTTCCAACCAGGGCACCGCCTGCATCGCCCACATGGATGCAGCCGACCACGTAGGACGTACCCGACACGCCTGCCGACTGTCCCAGGTTGGTGGCAATGCTATTGCCTGTGCTGGGGGCCAGGATGGAG
>SAMEA3663047__coassemble_786_pt1 | contig 11353 bp, 7 predicted proteins | sample SAMEA3663047__metabat2_low_PE_025 | metagenome-assembled genome bin SAMEA3663047 (sample SAMEA3663047) | pig gut metagenome | biome: pig gut; feature: pig-associated habitat; material: faeces | place: France | collected 2012
TGAAGCGCATAGCACGTGGCCTTTCCCCTTTCTTTCTCTGTTCTCCCCCTTTCATTCTCCGCCCTTTTCCCTCTTCCTTCGCCCCATCTTGGCCCCCGCGCCGCCCTTCCTCGGTCCAATCTCCGCCCTTCCAAGCCATACGGCCCCCTTGTGGGGCCTTTTTTTGCACCTTTAAGGGAATCATATTCAGAAATAAAATTCGTACTTTTGCAGAGTATTTAACGCTTAGCGTTTATGGCTCAGAAAAACGTCCTTATACAAACTACCTCTCAGGTGCAACAACTCTCGTTGGCACAGGTGGCACTCTCGCAAATGGTGGAACTGCCATTGGCGCAGTTTGCCGAACGTGTGCAAAACGAGATGATTGACAATGAAGCACTTGAAGAAGCCGACAACGAGCACGATGCGGCTCTTGATGCCGCCGACACGCCCTCCGACAACGCCGAGGGTGCTGATGATGAGGGCATGGAGAACGGCATTGCCAGCGACATTTCCGAGGCACTTGGCGACTACTCCTCCGAAGACGAGGTGCCCGACTACCTCCGCGAGCGAGCCGAACGCGCCGAAACAAGTGGTGAATACGTGGTGGCCGACCAAGGTTCTTTCTACGAGGAACTGCAACGACAAATCGGCGAGCACAACCTCACCGAGCATGAGAGCGAGGTCATGGACTACCTCATCGGTTCGCTCGATGGCGATGGTTTCCTGCGCAAGGACGCCTTGACGATTGCCGACGAACTGGCCATCTATCACAACGTCTATACCGATGCGCCCGAGGTGGAGAAACTCATTTGCCTCCTCCATACCTTCGAGCCGCGGGGTATCGGAGCGCGCACGCTGCAAGAGTGTCTGCGCCTCCAGTTGACCGACCCCGACAACCATTCGCCTTGGCGCAAGGATGCCCTTGCCGTCATCGATGAATGCTACCGCGAGTTTGCCGCCAACCATTGGGAAGAAGTGGTGCGCCGCATGGGATTCAGTGACGAGCAGGCCAGCCACGTGCGCCACGAACTCCTTCATCTCAATCCCGCCCCAGGCCGCGTATTCAGCGAATCAACGATGCAGAGCGCGCCCACCGTCACCCCCGATTTCTTCGTGCAAATAGGGCCCGACGGGACGGCCACGGCCACTCTCAACTGGGGCGACGTGCCGCCCTTGCGCGTGAGTCAGGCTTTCGTGGAGAGCATTCAGCAATACGCCAACCACTCGGGCACCCTCACCCGCGAGCAGCAGGAGGCCTATGTCTATGCACAGGGAAAGGTGAAGGCCGCGCAGGGTTTCCTCCTCCTCATCAACCGCCGCCGCCAGACGCTGATGGCCGTCATGCAAAGCATCCTCGACATCCAGCGCGCCTTCTTCGAGGGCGACGACGATGAATCCTTGCTCCGCCCGATGACCCTGAAAGACGTGGCAGCCCGTGCAGGGGTGGACATCTCGACCGTATCGCGCACTGTCACCGCCAAATACGTCCAGACACCCTACGCCGTCTATCCGCTCAAGCACTTCTTCTCGGGCCAATTCACTTCGGCCGATGGCGAAGAGGTTTCGGCGCGACAGGTTAAGGCAGCACTGGTCGAAATCATTGATCAGGAGGACAAGCAGAAACCCCTGTCCGACGAAGCCCTCGTGAAAGCCCTCCAGAAGCGCGGCCTGCAGGTGGCCCGCCGCACCGTGGCCAAATACCGCGATGCCCTCCACATTCCCGTGGCCCGCTATCGCCGTCAATCGTCTGGCTCATAAAACTGTAGGTAGGTTCTATAAATTAGCTTGCGATGAATTTTTGCCTATCGTGCTAGATGTTTTTGTTTTCCATGAAGGAGCGTAGCAGGCTACGTGACTGAATGAAAAACAAAAAGATATGGCGCGAGAGGCGGAAAGATATCCAAGCCAAATAGAAATACTACCTTCCAATGAAACTAATTTATAGAACCTACCTCTACTTCCTTTCGTTCTTCCAAAATCCGACATGACAAACAATAAAACCCTCATCCTCTCGGCGCAGGCAGTGTCGCTCCTGTTCTCGCCGTTCTACATGGCCACCATCATCTTTGCCATTCTGATGATGTTCAGTTATCTCAATCTGATGAGTGTCGCCGACCGCCTAACGGGTCTGGTTCTCGTCTATCTCCTCACGGTTATCCTGCCGCGGCTGTGCATCTTCCTCTATCGCAAGGTGAACGGTTGGACACGCCATCAGATGGGTCGCCGCGAGCGACGCTTTGTGCCCTACATCATCTCCATCCTTTGCTACGGCCTGATGCTCTACCTGATGGAGCGACTCAAGATGCCGCGCTTCATGATGGGCGTCATCGTCTGCGCCCTCAGTTTGCAGATCGTCTGCGCCCTGACCAACATTTGGCTCAAGGTGAGCACGCACGCCGCCGCCTCGGGTGCGTGCATTGGTTTGCTGATGGCCTTCTCGCTTTTGCTGCATTTCGACCCCACACTATGGCTCTGCGCGCTGACCCTCCTCAATGGTTTGGTTTGTTCGGCCCGCCTGATTCTGCGCCAGCACACGATAGTCGATGTGTGGGCAGGTACGGTAATCGGTGTGATTTGCGGATTCCTCAGCATCACCCTCATCTGATTTCCTTCGGCTCTCTCCATACCCCAATACGCAATAAACGAATCACAATAGAATCACATGATTAGCATTATCATGGGCAGCACTTCCGACCTGCCCGTTATGGAAAAGGCTGCGCGCCTGTTGGAAGACCTTCAAGTGCCCTTCGAGATTCAGGCCCTTTCGGCCCATCGCACACCTGCCGAGGTGGAAGAATTTGCCCGCACGGCGGCCGACCGTGGCGTTGATGTCATCATTGCCGCCGCTGGTATGGCCGCCGCGTTGCCTGGTGTCATCGCAGCCAATACGACATTGCCCGTCATCGGAGTGCCCATCAAGGGAATGCTCGATGGCCTCGACGCCCTCCTCTCCATCGTCCAGATGCCGCCGGGCATCCCCGTGGCAACGGTCGGCGTGAACGGCGCGCTCAATGCAGCCCTGCTGGCTGTGCAGATGGTGGCCCTGCGCGATGCCGAACTGGCACAGCGCTTTGCCGCGTATAAGGCTGGGCTGAAGGATAAGATTGTGAAGGCCAACGAAGCCCTGGCCGAAGAGAAAAAGAAATATCAATTCTGCGCAAAATAGGCTGGCGGCTCTGGATTTTCTGGAGATTCTGGAGATTCTAGAGATTCTAGAAATTCTAGGTTTTCTAGAGATTCTAGATCTTCTAGAAATTCTGGGGACTCCCGCTGACCAATCACTCCAAACTCCTAACTCCTAACTAAAAAGAGCATGGACCTCTTCAACTATACCCCCCGCCGCACCCACGTGGCCCACATCAAGGGTTGCGACATTGGCGGCGACAATCCCCTGCGCCTGCAGAGCATGACCACCTGCGCTACGACCGACACCGAAGGCTGCGTGGCCCAGTGCGAACGCATCATCCGTGCAGGTGGCGACCTCGTTCGCCTCACTGCACAAGGCACCATTGAGGCCAACAACCTCGCGCCTATCCGCCAGGCCCTGCGCGACAAAGGAATCACTGCGCCCCTCGTGGCCGATATCCACTTCAACCCGCGCGTGGCAGACGTGGCCGCCACCATCGTGGAGAAAGTGCGCATCAATCCAGGCAACTATGTGGACCCCGCGCGCACCTTCAAGCACCTGGAATACACCGATGAGGAATACCACGCCGAACTGGAGCGCCTCGAGACACGCTTCCGTCAGTTCCTCGCCATTTGTCGCGAGCACGGCACAGCCATCCGTATTGGCGTGAACCATGGTAGCCTGTCCGACCGCATCATGTCGCGCTATGGCGATACGCCCGCGGGCATCGTGGAGAGTTGCATGGAGTTTCTGCGTGTCTGCGAGCGCGAGGATTTCAAGGATGTCGTGGTCAGCATCAAGGCCAGCAATACTGTCGTGATGGTGCAGAGCGTGCGCCTGCTCTGCCACGTGATGCACGATGAGGGCATGGACTATCCGCTCCACCTCGGCGTGACCGAAGCAGGCGAGGGCGAAGACGGGCGCATCAAGAGTGCCGTGGGCATCGGCGCCCTCCTCTGCGACGGCATCGGCGATACCCTGCGCGTCAGCCTTAGCGAAGAGCCCGAGCACGAGATTCCCGTAGCCTATCAGTTGGCCAAATACGTGGCGGGCACCCGCACGGGCCACCCCTTCATCCCTGGTCAGCCCTGTCCCGTCTTTGACTATCTGCGCCCCGTGCGCCGCCCCACCTGCCCTGTGGGCAATATTGGCGGCACGAACCCGCCCGTGGTCATTTCCGCCCGCCTCGATGGCGACCAGACGATGGGCAACCTGCGTCCCGACTATATCTATTGCGGCAGTAACCTGCCTGCTCCCGACCAGCGTATGTCCGAGACGGGCTATATCGTTGACGCTTCAGCCTGGACGGGCGAGGAAGGAACGTACCCCGCCTATACGCCCGATGTGTTGATGACCATCGGCGCGTGCGCGGCCAGCATAAAATTCCTCTTCCTCACCTTTGCCTCCCTTGGCGATGAGGTGAAAGCCTGCCTGCGAAAGCATCCCGAGATGGTGGTTGTGGCACAAAGCAACCATCCCAACCGCACGGGCGAACTCCGCGCTTTGGTACACGAACTCTGGAACGAGCGGCTGACCAATCCCGTCGTCTTCTTCCAGCACTACCAACTCGGCGCCGAGCAGCGCGAAGAGTTCCAGTTGTGCGCTGCCGCCGATATGGGAGCCCTGCTCTTTGACCAAATCACCGATGGCATCCTCTTGCTTGCCCTGCCTGGCCAAGGCCAACGCCCCCTGACGGCAGCGCAAGTGGACGAAACGGCCTTCGGCATCCTGCAAGCCGCCCGCCTGCGCACCACCAAGACGGAATATATCAGTTGCCCAGGTTGCGGACGCACGCTCTACGACCTGCCCGGCACCATCGCCCGTATCAAGGCCGCTACCAGCCACCTGCGCGGCCTGAAAATCGGCATCATGGGCTGCATCGTCAATGGCCCGGGCGAAATGGCCGATGCCGACTATGGCTATGTGGGTGCAGCGCGCGGCAAGGTGAGCCTCTATCGCGGCAAGACCTGTGTGGAAATGAACATCCCCACCGAAGAAGCCGTCGACAAACTGCTGGCACTCATCGAAAGCGACCAGCAGAAACGGGCCGCCGCTGGCGAGCAACAGGCATAGCCAGTCTGCGGTCCAACTATCCGCTTCTTCTCAACGAAACGACCAACCTCTGACCCCATGAAACTCATCCATACCGCCGACTGGCACCTTGGCAACACCTTCCACGGCTACGACCGCACGCAGGAGCACCGCCACTTCCTCGACTGGCTCCTTGACCGCTTGCGCGAGCAACAGCCCGATGCCCTTATCGTCTCTGGCGACATCTACGACACACCCAACCCTTCGGCAGCGGCCGAGGAATTGCTCTACGACTTCCTCCTGCAAGCCACCGATGCCGTGCGTGGTCTCCAGGTGATACTCATCGCAGGCAACCACGACTCGGCGGGCCGCATTGATGCACCCGCATCGCTCCTCAAACGCCATAATATATATGTGCGCGGCACCCTGCCTCTGCGCGAGGACGGCCAGACGCCCGACTACGAGCACCTGGTGCTCCCGCTGAGCCGCCGCGACAGCGAAGAGGCCGAACTGGTGTGCCTGGCCGTGCCCTTCCTGCGCCCCAGCGACTATCCCGCGGGTATGACTGTGGCCGAAGGATTGCGCCACGTCTTCGAAAACCTGCGCGGCACCGTCTCCCACAGCGATTTTCGCGGACTCCCGCTCATCGCTGCGGCACATTTCTACGCCTCGGGGGCAGAAATCGCAGAGGGAATGGAGCATAGCGAACGCCTCGTCGTAGGTGGACAGGACTGTGTGCCGCCCGAGGTGGTGGGCAACGGCATCGCCTATACCGCCCTCGGCCACCTGCACAAGGCACAGACCCTCGCGGCCTCGGCAGGAACGATGCAATATGCGGGCAGCCCCCTGCCCATGTCGTTCAGCGAACGCCACTATATCCACGGCGTCACCCTAGTGGACATCACCGTCAATGGCCACTGCGAAACCCAACGCCTGCCCTACCACCCCCTGCGCACACTCTCCGCCCTGCCTTCCAAGGGAGCGGCGCGGCCCGAAGAAATCCTTGACCTCGTGGGCTCGCTCCCCGTTCGCGAGAAGGGCGACGACGGCACCGACTGGCCCTACCTCGAAATACGAGTGCGCGAAGAGCGACCCGAACCCTCGCTCCTCCATCAGGTGGCACAGGCTCTGGAGGACAAGGCCGTGCACTTCTGTCGCATGATTCGCGAGTTGCCACAGGCCGCTGCATCCACGGGCAAGGCCACAGCGGACGCCCACGAGGCACAGCCGCACATGCTCGCGCCCCTTGACATGGCCCGCCTCATCTTCCAGGACATCTACCACAAGGAGATGCCCGCCGAGATGGTGGAACGCTTCAACGAAGCCTGCGCCGAGGCCACCGACTAGCCTCGCCCATCGCCTGCCTGCCCCGCGCGGGGCAGCTCTTACTCTTTTTTGAACCATACCATATATATATAGAACGTGCTCATCCAAAAGATAACCCTCTGCAACCTCAACTCCATTCAGGGGGAACAAGTCATCGATTTCACCAAGGAACCACTGCGCAGCGCAGGTCTCTTTGCCATCACGGGCAATACGGGAGCCGGTAAATCAACCATCCTCGATGCGATTTGCCTGGCCCTCTACAATCGCGCGCCCCGCTTTGACAACGTGGAACTCCTCAACAACAATATCGTCAATGCCGAAGACGACACCAAGCGCATCCAGCCCAAAGACGTGCGCGGTATGTTGCGCCGCGGCGAAAAGGCAGGCTATGCCATCGTGGAGTTTTCGAGCCGCGACGGGGGCGTATGGGAAGCCACCTGGAGCGTCCGCCGCAAGCGCACGGGCACTCTCGACCGCGTATCGCGCACTCTGCGCCGCCTCAGTCCGAAGCGCGAAATCATTGACGAGCGCGAAATCGCACAACGACTGCCCGAAATCATCGGCCTGGACTATGACCAGTTCTCGCGAACGGTGATGCTGGCCCAAAATAGCTTTGCCAACTTCCTGAAAGCACGCCGCAGCGAAAAGTCGAGCCTCCTCGAAAAACTGACGGGCACGGAAATCTATGGCGTCATCTCACAGCGCATCTACCAACTGACAGACGAGGCGCGGCGAACGAAGGAGGCGCTTGAAAACCAACTCTCGGGCATCCTGCGCGACCGCCTTGAACCCGAAGACCTGGCCGAGAAGGAGCAGCGGCGCGACTTCCTCGTCACGGCGTGCCAACGTGCCGATGACGAGGTGCAACGCATCCAGCGCGGACTGGCATGGATGGACCGCGAAGCCCAAGCCAAACGCCAAGTGAGCCAGTGCGAAGAGACATACAACGAGGCGTACAAGGCGTGTGTGGCAGCCCGCGATGATCAACAGCGAATAGAGCGCCGCGATGCCGTCCTGCCCATTCAGCCCCTCTACCAGGAAATCATGGTGCGCCGCAAGGATGTTGAAGAACTCAAAGGTAAAGAGGAAACCCTCGGACAGCAGATTCAGCAGAAGGAACGCGAATCCCTCGAAGTGCGCGCCGCACTCCAGACTGCCCGCGAGGCCACACTTAAAGCCGAAAACGTACTCACGCAGCGCCGACCCGCCATCAATCGCGGCCATGTGCTGATGGGCGAAATCAAGGAGGGACAGCAACAACTGGGCAAAGCCGAAGAACTACTCAAGGAAGCGGGCAACATCCTCCACGAACGCAAAAACGTACATACCTCCAAGATTGAAGAACTCCGCCAGACGGAACAAAAACAGGAGAAATGCCAGCTCCACCGCCAAGAGTTGTCGGCCCACAAACCGATGTTCGACAAATTCGACCTGCTCAAGGACAAGCTGGGACAGTTTGACGCGGAAACCCGCCGCGGCGAGGAATTCCGTCGCAAGATCGCCGACCTCCAACAACGCCTGCAGGTGACCACCAATACCCTGGAGCGACTGGAGAAAACGCAGAAGGACAGCCAGGGTAAGCTCAACACGCTCAAGAGCGAACTATTCATTCACCAGCAAGCCATTGGCCGACAAGGGGGCGAGCAACTGCAACAGCGTTTCGCAGCAGGCAAAAACCGCCTCCTCCGCCTTCAGCATGCGCAGACCCTTTGGCGCAGAATCACAGAGGGATATGAGGAGGTCAACGAGCGCAAGGAGGAAATCAGTCGCCACCAAGTGGAGGTGGAACAAACCACTGCGGCCATCGAACGTGCCGAGCGCGAAAAGATGGTGGCCGACGAAATCTACCAACGTCTGCACGTGGCCCTCACTCTCAGCCAGAGCGAAAACATCGTGGCCCTGCGCCGCCGCCTTAAGGAGGGCACGGCCTGCCCCGTCTGCGGTGCCACACACCATCCCTACCACACGGAGACGGAGCGCGAACTGGGCGAACTACTGGGCAACCTCGAAAAGGACGATACCGAGGCCTACGGCAACCTGCAAAGCAAGATACGACAACTCGAGAGCCTGCGCCAACAACTGGCTACTGGCGAAGGACGACTGGCCGCCGAGCGCCGTGCCCTCGAGCAGCGCATACAGCGACAAAACGAGGACGTAGATGCCTGGAAGGAGTGTGCCGACCTCGACCCGAGTTTTAGTGACTGCTCGCCTTCGGTCAACCGCGAAGCAAGACGGCTGATGCTCGAACTCCATGCCGACAATGCGCAGAAGGCAGCCGCGGAGGTGGAAAAAGAACTCACCACTTTCAACTACCACCAAGGCGAAATCAATCGCCTCAACGAGCAACTGGCGGCCCTCAACCAAGAATACGAAGAAAATCAGGCGCGACTGCTCACGCTCCAGAGCCAGCAAATCGTCAACAATGCCGCGCTCGACGAACAAAACCACGCCCTGCAAATCTCAGAGCGCACATGGAACCAACTGTATGTCGACCTCGACGAGATGATTACCATATCGGCATGGTTCGCTACGTGGCGAAACAACAACGATTCCTTCCGTATGCGCCTGACCAACCTCCACTACGACTGGCAACAGACCTGCCGCGAACTCGAAACGCTCGAGCACCGCGTCAGCCTCTTGCGCGAGGAGGTGAAGAATGCTTGGGCCACCGTTGTGGAGGCAGAGCGTAGCCAAACCCGCTCACAGGATGAACTGCAAGCCGTCCGCGAGAGCCTCAGACTGAAAGGCGAGGAGTTTGCACGACTCTTCGGAAGCCTCCCTGCCAACGAAAACTCCAATCTGCCTGTTGCCGAAGAGGAACGCCTCACCACGGCCATCGCACAAGCCCGACAGGAGGAAGAACAACAGCGCGAGAAATACGAACTCACCCACCGCGCTATCGAATCCCTCAAAGGCGCACGCGAGAATGCTCTTCAGGACCGCCAGAAATCCCAAGAGATATGCCGCGTTAAGAGCCACGACCTCGACCTCTGGATATTGCGCTACAACAGTAACCACCCGCCCATGCAACTGTCGGAACTTGATCAACTCTTCTCCGACCAGACGGACTGGACGGCCCTCCGCATCAGCCTGGATGCTCTCCGCAAGCGCCTCACGTTGAGCGAGCATAATCTCGAATCGGCCCGCGCGGCCCTGCTGGAGGTGCAAAACGACAGCGCACGTCCGGAGACGGCCCAGGACAACAACCTGCCTCCCACCGCAGAGATGCTGACAGCCGCCCTTTCCGAAGCACAAAAACAAAGCCAGACGCTCCACGACGAACTGGCGGAACTGCGCATGACCCTCGGCAAGCATTTCAGTTGTATCAAGGATGCCGAGCGACGCGGCAAGGATATCGATGCCGCCCGCAGCAATTACGAGGAGTGGGCCCGTCTCAACACGATGCTGGGCTCGGCCGATGGCAAACGCTTCCGCGAACTCGCACAGAGTTATACCTTTGGCCATCTGGTCGAACAGGCCAACTACCACCTGCGTCTCCTCTCCCCGCGCTACGAATTGCATTGCCAGATGGGCAGCCTCTCGCTGACGGTCATCGACCACGATATGTTCGACGAGGAGCGCTATGTTCAGTCGCTCTCGGGCGGCGAGACCTTTGTCGTCTCCCTAGCCCTGGCCCTCGGCCTCAGCAGTCTGTCAACAGGACAAATCACCATCGGTAGCCTCTTCATCGACGAGGGCTTCGGCAACCTCGACGAACAATCCCTCTCCCTGGTCATGGATGCCCTCTCCCGCCTAGAGACCACCCAGGGCCGCAAGGTAGGCGTGGTCAGCCATACTCCGCAAATCCGCCAACAGATTCACCCGCAAATCCGCCTCGTCAAGCATCCCACTGGCGGCAGCAGCGAGATTGTCATACAGTAGGAGCTCAGCGAAAATGCAATGTACCGCACGTTGCTTGCAACGTGTGGCTCAGCGGAAAGGGAAATGATAAAGAAAGAGGAACCATTCCTCTGCCCCACACGTTGCAAGCAACGTGCGGTACATTGCCTTTCAATGAAAGCCTCCCCCAATAACCCCACCACAAAACATTCGAAATAATGTACTATCAGAAAGGGTTACCGAAGGATGTCACACATAGCAACCTCCCACATTGGTCCAAAGCCTGCACCCTGCTGTTCGTCACCTTCCGTCTAGTTGACAGCATCCCCGCTGACGTGGCAAACCATATCATAGCCAATTATAACTTTTGGAAGAAGAATCAACCTGGCAATCTGACTGAACAGCAGTTGCAACTGCTCTACCAGAATGAATGCCACAAGAAAATCAGCCAATACTTGGATGCCAAACCGTACGGCTCATGTATGCTTAAGCGTCCTGCAGTTCGGACAATTGTTGAGGAGGAGATACGTCGTTATGATGGTGAACACTATGATCTGAAAGCGTTTGTTATCATGCCCAACCACGTTCACCTTCTCTTAATGCTATACGATGGTTATTCACTTTCTACTATTATGCACAGCATAAAACGGATGTCCTCCTTCCGTATCAACAAATTGTTGGCCACTCCCAATCAAACAATATGGCGTAGGGAGTCATTCGACTGCTTGGTCCGTTCCGCTGCTCAGCATCGCAAACTCCGCGACTATATTTTTCAGAATCCAAAATATCAGGAACCAAATTCTTTTACACTTTGGCTAAAAGAAGAACCTGAATTATACGCCCAACAAGCATAAGTTTCTAAGCGGAAAGGCGTTATTCCGCGAGGTATCATTGCAAGCGCAATGTACCGCACGTTGCTTGCAACGTGTGGCTCAGCGGAAAGGGAAAATCTATCCCCCCTCTCTATATACTAATGTCCACGGAATTCGAATATTGCCTTTTCGCTGGGCCACACGTTGCGAGCAACGTGCGGTACATTGCCTTTTC
>SAMEA3663047__coassemble_788_pt1 | contig 11324 bp, 12 predicted proteins | sample SAMEA3663047__metabat2_low_PE_025 | metagenome-assembled genome bin SAMEA3663047 (sample SAMEA3663047) | pig gut metagenome | biome: pig gut; feature: pig-associated habitat; material: faeces | place: France | collected 2012
CAAACGGAACGGTGACTGTTAAATCTGCATTTCTGACGGGTAACGATTAGGAAACCGTTCTCTTTCTCCAATCCGCTTTGAAACGCTATTCAGCCCTCTATCCAACTTCCGCGATTTTCTCATAACTACTTAATTCACAGATCACATTGCGTTTATCTTCCAATTTTTGAAGGTTTTTCCATAGATTTTTCGTAAGTTTGCAGCAATTATTTATATTTCTATAACTATGAACTGCTTCATTCCTAGGAAAAAATCACTGAAATTAGGCATCCTTGCCCTGCTCGTAGCCATTCTCAGCACGACAGCTGCCTTTGCGCAGCAAGAGGTGACTACGCATATTGTCAAGAAGGGCGAAACGCTCTATGGCATCGCCGCAACCTATGGCCTCACCATTGAGGACATCGAGCAAGCCAACCCAGAACTGATGGGCAAGAAGCTCAAGAAGGGCACGAAACTCCATATCCCCTCGCTGACAGCTAAGCGAGAGGAAACGGAACAAGCACGCAGGGACAGCCTTGCAGCCATCGAGGCCAACGGACTGACGCACCTCGTGCAAACGGGCAACACACTGGAGAGCCTTGCCCAGCAATACGGCGTTGGCGTGGACGACATCAAGCGCGCCAATCCTCAACTGGCTCCCGCCTTCAACCTCCAAGCGGGCACGACCATCGTCATTCGCCCCGCAAAAAATGCCTGTCTGCCGCAGGGTTTCAATCATATCAAGATGGCCGTCATGCTGCCGCTGAGCGCAAAGGGCATCGCCGCCGACCGCAGTATGGAGTTCTATCGCGGACTCCTGCTTGCCGCTAACGAACTCAAGCACGAAGGCAAACACATAACCATCTACGCCTACGATGAACCCGCCAAGGCCGACTCCATCAACCAGCAGATTGCCAAAATACAGTCCGATGGCGTCCATTTCCTCATTGGTCCCATCCAACCTTCCCACCTCAATATTGCCGCCAATGCACTCAAGGGCACGAATATCAAGATGCTGGTGCCCTTCATCAGCACTTTCGACAAGGTGCTCACCAATCCCAACGTGTATATGCTCAATACACCCGCGCAGCAGAAGTGCCAGATGGCCGCCAACCTCCTGCGCGATTCCTTCGACGGCAATCTGAAAGTCATTCTGGCTGAGGCAGCCCTCCCCACCGAAACCGATACTCCCGCCCAAGCAACGAAACAGCCGAAGCCCGACAAGCAGGCTGAATTTGCCGTCCAGTTGTTCAATTCACTCAAAGCCTTGGGCATACCAACGGCCAAAACCTCACAGGTCTTCACCCCCGCGATGCTGGCAGCACAGGCACAGGGCAACCACCATTTGCTGGTAATCCCTGCCTTCTCGGACAAGGAACAGCTGGACAGCCTTGCCACCATCATGACGGATTTCCACGCAATCTATCCCGAGATTTCGGCCTCCCTGCTAGGTAATTCTGACTGGCTGGACGAGGGGCTGAACAACTCCAGAACCGAATTACTCTCCCGCGTTGACACCTACATTTTCACAAGCAGCTTCTACAACCCTGGGGATGCACAAACCGCTAATTTCGAACGCACTTACTGGGGCTGGTTCAAGCAAGACTTACTTAAGACTACGCCGCGCATGGGCCTGCTGGGCTACGACTGCGCCAAGGCGCTCATCCACGGCCTCTCCATCTACGGAGCCGACTATACCACACAAGAGCTGCAAATGTCTTTCCTGCAAAGCGACATACAATTCGAACGCATCGGCACAGGCAGTGGCTATGTGAACAAGAGCAACTACCTGATTCATTTCAGCCCTAGCGGCATTGAGAAAATCTCTCCCAAGAAATAAGCAACGTATCTCCTGGAAAAACCATTGAGTCATCCCATAAAAAGAAGGGGGCAAAGCTTGGCCCCTTCTTCTTATGGTAGGTTCTATAAATCAGCTTGTGATGTGTTTTCGGCTATCGTGCCGTAGGTTTTTGTCTTTCGTGAGGGAGCGGGCTACGTGACCGAATAAAAACAAAAAGATACGGTGCGAGAGGCGGACGTAATTCCGACGCATCCAAGCAAGATAGAAACACTACCTTCCATTAAAACTAATTTATAGAACCTACCTTATGGGAATATTGAAATTATGTATCGTATTTATAAGAAAATCCTAGGCTGCTGCCTCTTCCTGCTTCCCTTGGCCCTCAACGCACAAATGGGCGAGCCGCGCAGCAATATAGACATCGGTGCCAACGTCGGCTTGACAATGAGCAGCGTGGGCTTCGACCCTACCATCAAACAGAAACAGCTACTCGCACCTACGGCAGGCCTAGTCGTACGTGTGACAAGCGAAAAATACTTCAAGACCTACTGCGCCCTCCAGGCCGAACTCAATTTCGTACAAGCGGGATGGCAGGAAGAAATCTTCAATGCCCAAAACCAACCCCTGCCCGACACCTACAACCGAAAGCTCAACTATCTGCAGTTGCCCATCATGGCGCGTCTGGCCTGGGGCAAGGAGGACCGCGGATGGATGGGTTATTTCTTGGCAGGACCGCAACTGAGCTTCTGTCTCAGCGAGAAAGAATCCTACAGCACAACGTGGACGCTCAACAGCGAAGGCCATCCCGACCGCCTCAACGATATGTACGACCAATACGGCATGAAGATTGACCACCGCTTCGACTACGGCATCACAGCAGGCGCAGGCGTAGAACTAGGTACGGGCGCAGGCCGCTTCCTCCTGGACGCCCGCTACTACTACGGCCTCTCCGACATCTTCAAGAACGGCAAGCGCGACATCTTCGGCCGTAGCAACAACCAAATCATCACAGTGAAACTCACCTACCTCATTCCCGTGCGGAAATAGACGAGACGCTGGTTTTCCGCTGTCATTCATCCCCTGCCATGTATATCGTATTGCTTTTCCCCTTTCTTTTCCTCCTTCCCGAAATTGAAGAGGGGGTGGTGCAGCATCGCTGGATGGCTTTACACAAAGAAAAGTTGCTCCAACGCTTTCCCCGACTGAGGAAACTAATTGAGTATCTATGCAGTAGACGACCAAAGCTTTTGCTGTGGCAGCCAGCGAGGAGTTGCTGTTGCTATTGCTCGTCACCTGCTATGTGCTAGTGGACGGGCCTGGTTCATTCTACGTTTGGTCGGCCGTATTCATCGCCTTCGCTGTCCACTTGCACGTACATGTCGTTCTGGCCGTGGTTGTAACGGGCTACGTGCCTGGACTCCTCACCACCCTATTGCTTTTGCCCTACTGCTATCTGGGTTTGCAGACCATTTGGTTGCGCACAAGCGGATGGGAAATGCTGGGGCTTGGCATAGCCGGCACGCTATTCATTGCCCTCAACCTGCGCTTTGCACATTGGCTGGGCAAACGCGTGTGAGGATTCGCGCCCTAGGCAGCCACAGGCTGCGCCTTTATTTAAGGTTGGTTTATAAATTAGCTTGCGATGGATTTTTGACTATCGTAGGCTCTAGCATTACAAATAAAACATAAAAAGCAGGGCGGGTGCACCTGCTATATCGCAGAGTTTTACTAACTTTGCGCTCAAATTATGCCCATGAAACATTTAGCCATCCTCATAACCAGCCTACTGCTTTTGGCTTTTACGTCTTGCAGCGAATACTACAAGGTATCGAAATCGCGCGACTATATGGTCAAATATGAGAGCGCGAAGGAGATGTTCGCCGTAGGCAAATACAACACCGCCGCCCTTGTGCTGGGCGAAGTGATTACCACGCTCAAGGGCACGGAATACGGCGAGGAATCGCTCTACCTCTTGGCTATGTCGCACTACCGCTCGCGCGACTACAACTCTGCCAAGCAGTATTTCAAGAAATACTATCAGACCTACCCGCGCGGCAAATTTACCGAACAGGCACGTTTCTACACAGGGAAATCGCTCTACAAGAGTGTGCCCGAGGTACGTTTGGACCAGACGGCCACATACGAGGCTGTGACCGAATACCAGCAGTTCCTTGAAGCCTATCCCACCACAGCCTATGCCGCAGAGGTGCAGCACGACATCTTCGCCCTGCAGGACCGCCTCGTGGAGAAGGAATACCTCTCTGCGAAGCTCTACTACGACCTAGGCTCGTACTTCCTGAACTGCACCAACGGCGGTTCGAACTACCAAGCCTGCATCATCACGGCCGAAAACGCCATCCGCGAATACCCCTACACCTCGCGCCGCGAAGACCTGGCCTTCCTCGTGCTCAAGGCTAAGTTTGACTTGGCCGACCAGAGCGTGGAGGCGAAGAAGGAAGAGCGTTTCCACAATGCCATTGACGAATACTACGGATTTACCAACGAGTTTCCCGAATCGAAATACAAGAAGGAAGCCGACAACCTCTTCAAGAAGGCCAGCAAATACGTTGTGGCCACAGACGAAAACGAATAAACAACCAACATACATAAGCGATGGATTACAAGAAAAGTAAAGCACCGACCAACACGGTGACACATGATTTGATGGACTTCTGCAAAGGCACAGACAATGTCTATGAAAGCATCGTCATCATGGGCAAGCGCGCCAACCAGATTTCCGCGAAAATGAAGGAAGACCTCACCAAAAAGCTCAAGGAGTTTGCCACAAGCAACGACAGCCTGGAGGAAACCTTCGAAAACCGCGAGCAGATCGAAATCTCACGCTACTACGAGAGACTACCCAAACCTACGCTGATTGCTGCACAGGAGTTTGAGGACGATAAAATCTACTACCGCAATCCTGCCAAGGACAAGGAACGTCTGAACAGCGAATTGTAAGAAAGCGATATGATTCAACGCATTCAAACCGTTTGGTTCTTCCTTGCCGCAGTGGTCGCAGCATTGCTGTTTTGCATTCCCGCCTCTCATTTCACGGTGGGCAGCGATAGCGAAGCCGCTTTCACGCTGACAGCTATCGGACTGCGGGGTGCTGATGGGACTTACCTGCGATTCGCCTGGGGTATCTTGACGTTCAGCATCCTAGAAACGATTCTGCCCATCGTAGCCCTGTTGAGCTACAAGAACCGCAAGCGCCAAAGGTTGCTGAGCACCTGCCTGCTACTGGGCCACATCATTCTGCTGGGCGCCATCATCGCCTACGGCTATGCCTATGCGAGCGACCTGAAAGCCAGCCTAAATATTTACATCGGCACAGCATTGCCCGTTGTGGGCTATATCCTGGTGCGTCTGGCCCTGCGCGGTGTGCAGAAAGACGAAGAACTCATCCGCTCGACTGAGCGCTTCAGATAAACCTCCTGATGGGGAGGGGCTGTGTCTACCAACGGCGACACAGCCCCTCCCGTCTTTTATCCTACTAAGCAATTCAAACTATGGCATCACTCAATAAGGTCATGCTCATCGGCCACGTGGGCCGCGAGCCCGAAGTACGCTACATTGACAACGGAGTGGCCACCGCCGTGGTCAGTCTGGCCACCAACACGCCGGGATATACGTTGCCGGGCGGCACACAGGTGCCCGAGCGCACCGAGTGGCACCGCATCATGCTCTGGCGCAGACTGGCCGAAATCGTAGAGCGGTACGTGCACAAAGGCGACCAACTCTACGTGGAAGGACAACTGCGCACCCGCTCCTACACCGACAAGAAGGGCAAGGAGCATAGCATCACGGAAATCTGGGCCGAAAATCTCCAGCTGCTCACACCGCGCTCGCAGTCGGCAGTCCCCGCACAGAGCGCGCCTGCTGCTACTGCACAGAATACTCCCGCACCTGCGAATAACGCCGCACCTGCGAAAGAAGTGGAGGAGAAACTTCCCTTCTAAGGCGAACGATGATGGTAATGGCCCCTTCCCTCCACCGCCTCGCCCTACCCTTCGCCCCAGCTGGGGTGGAGGTGTGCGTAATGCCCTTGCAGGCTAGCGAGGACGAGATGCTGGCAAAACTGCCTGCGGAGAAGGCACAGCGCCTGCGCGAAGAGGTTCATGCACGCTTCCAGTCTGCCCACCGCCGGAAGGAATGGTTGGCCAGTCGCGTGCTTTTGCACGAAGTTTGTTCCAATGCTGAAATCACCTATCTGCCCACAGGGCGTCCGCAACTCAGCGGGCCATGCGCAGCCCTGCCCCTTCCCTGCATCAGCATCAGTCACAGCCATGACTGGGCCGCTCTGGCATACGCCGACCAGACCCTTGGCATTGACATCGAGGTATGGGGGCCGCGCGCCCTCCGCTTGCTGGAGCGGTATATCAACCAGAGGGAGCGCGATGTGTTTGACGGACAAACGGATTGCCCTGCCGAGCAGCGCGCCGTCCTCTTCTGGACCATCAAGGAGGCTGCCTACAAATTCTACGACGATTCGTCGCTGACCCTTATCGACCTGACAATTGCCGACCTGCGGCAGACAACCCCCAACTTATGGAATGGCCACGTCAGTGCCCCCCACCATACACCTATATATATATACGCGTACGTGCGCGAAGCTTTTGCACTCACCATTTGCTTGGCTTCGTCGGTCGCTTCGCGACCTTAGTTTCGGCGGGGACTGCGTCCCCTAGTTTCAACGGAATCCTGCGGCTTCCTAGTTACAGGAAATCCCTTCGGGCTTTCTGTTTCAACGCAGCCTGCGGCTGCTGGCTTCTTCCGATTTCTTTTGGGGTTCGCTCCTTATTCATACACAACCTATACAACCTACTATATGCTCAAGAAACACCTCATCGACCTGCGCGTGAAGGCCGTGGAGCATCCCCGCGAGGGCTACGTGCTTTTGCAACTCACGGATGAACGGCCTCTGCCCGAGATGCGGGCCGGACAATTTGTAGAAATCAAGGTGGAGGGATCGCCCAATACCTTCCTGCGCCGCCCCATCTCTATCAACCGCATTGTGCGCGAGGACAACGAACTCTGGCTCCTCGTTCACGCCATCGGCGACGGCACCCGCGCCATGGCTGCCCTGCAACCTGGCGACCACCTCAACTGCCTCTTGCCGCTGGGCAACGGTTTCACCCTTCCCGAGGGCGAGGACAAGAAACGCCTCTTGCTCGTGGGCGGCGGCGTGGGCACTGCTCCGCTCCTGCACTACGGTGAAGAACTCCGTCGCATGGGCCACGAGCCCACCTATCTATTGGGCGGACGCTCGGCAGGCGACTTGATGCAACTGGACCTCTTTGAAAAGAGCGGCCGCGTGTTTATCACCACCGAGGACGGCACACTAGGCGAAAAGGGTTACGTGACAAACCACAGCCTCCTCGCACAGGAGAAATTCGACGGCATTGCCACCTGCGGCCCCAAGCCGATGATGGTGGCCGTGGCCCGCTACGCACACAGCCAAGGCACACCCTGCGAAGCCTCCCTCGAAAATCTGATGGCCTGCGGCCTAGGTGCATGCCTCTGCTGCGTTGAGAAAACCACGGAAGGACACAACGTGTGTGTCTGCAAGGAAGGACCTGTCTTTAATACCGAACTACTGCCATGGCTAAGTTAGACGTAAACATCGCTGGTCTGTCACTGAAGAATCCGGTGCTGACTGCTTCGGGCACTTTCGGCTACGGCCTTGAATTTGCCGACCTGATTGACCTCAACCGCTTGGGCGGTTTTATCGTGAAAGGCACTACCCTGCTCCCCCGCGAGGGCAACGACTATCCCCGTATGGCCGAGACGCCACAGGGAATGCTCAACTGCGTGGGTCTGCAAAACAAAGGCGTGGAGCACTTCGCCACGGAGATTTACCCGCAACTGAAGGACCTGCGCACAAATGTGATTGTGAACGTGTCGGGCTCGGACCCCGAGAACTATGCGGCCTGTGCCGCACGCCTGGATGAGCTGGAAAACATTCCTGCCATCGAACTCAACATCTCCTGCCCCAACGTGAAAGCGGGCGGCATGGCCTTTGGTGTCACGCCCGAGGGAGCTGCTTCGGTGGTCAAGGCTGTGCGCCAGGCTTACCACAAGACGCTCATCGTCAAACTCTCGCCCAATGTCACGAACATCGCCGACATCGCTCGCGCTGTCGAAGCCGAGGGCGCGGACAGCGTTTCCCTGATCAACACACTGATGGGTATGAGCATAGACATCGAACGCCGCCGCTCGCGCCTCAGCATCGGAACGGGCGGTCTGTCGGGCCCTGCCGTTAAACCCGTAGCCGTGCGTATGGTTTGGCAAGTGGCGAAGGCGGTCAAGATACCCGTAATTGGCCTTGGCGGCATCATGAATGCAGCCGATGCCATTGAATTTATGATGGCAGGAGCTACAGCCATCGAAATCGGCACTGCCAATTTCATTGACCCCACCGTGACGATGCAAGTCATTGACGGCATAAACGAATGGCTGGATGCGCACGGTGTGAAGGACATCCACGAAATCATTGGCGTGGTAGATTAGAATAAAAGAAGCTGCAACTCAACAATATTCCCTCCGATTTTATGCGAAAGCCCGAACTATTCAAGGCCGTACTGGCTTATCTGGGTTCCACGATGGACAACACCGAAACGGAACTGCACTATACGAATCCCTTCGAACTATTGGTGGCCGTTGTCCTCTCTGCGCAATGCACGGACAAGCGCATCAATATGGTGACGCCACGCCTGTTTGCCGATTTCCCTACGCCCGAAGCGATGGCAGCCACCACGCCCGACGTGATTTTCGAGTATATCCGCAGCGTGAGCTATCCGAACAACAAGGCCAAGCACCTGGTAGGATTGGCACAAAAGCTGGTCAGCGATTTCGGTGGCGAAGTTCCCTCCACACTGGAGGAACTCACGCAGTTGCCTGGCGTAGGACGCAAGACGGCCAACGTCATCCAAGCCGTGGCCTTCAAGAAGGCCGCCCTCGCTGTTGATACCCACGTATTCCGCGTGAGCCACCGCCTCGGTCTTGTGCCCAAGAGCGCGACAACGCCCTACAAAGTTGAGATGGCCCTGCGCAAATATATCCCCGAGGAACAGGTGGCAGCGTCCCACTATTGGTTGCTCCTGCACGGGCGATATACCTGTACGGCGCGCAAGCCCCATTGCGGGCAATGCGGACTCAAGGAATACTGTCGGAGCTTTGCTCTTTTAAGTTCGGCCTTACGGCTGCTAGCTGAATAGATGGAGAGGCTCGCACTCCGCAACGGCAGAGAAAATCACCTGAAAATTCCGCCAGTTTTTCTCTCTGCCCACTAAATATCTGGGGCAAAAGGTTTATCTCTGAAATATTTTGTATATTTGCCCTGCATTTAGACATTAACAAAATCCCTAAATACATTACAATTATGACAATTGACAACTGCAAGTTTGAAGGCCAGAAGGTCATCGTACGCGTGGACTTCAATGTACCTCTCAACGAGAACGGAGTAATCACTGACGACACCCGCATCCGCGGTGCCCTTCCCACCCTCAAGAAGGTGCTCGCCGATGGTGGCGCACTCATTATCATGAGCCACATGGGCAAGCCCAAAGGCAAGGTTAACCCCAAGCTCTCTTTGGGTCAGATTAAGGACGCTGTGGCTAAGGCTCTAGGCGTGGCTGAAGTGAAGTTTGCTCCCGACTGCGCCAAGGCTGCCGATGCTGCTGCGGCTCTCCAGCCCGGCGAAGTGCTCCTGCTCGAAAACCTCCGCTTCTATCCCGAAGAGGAAGGCAAGCCCGTTGGCGTGGAGAAGGGTACGCCCGAATACGATGAGGCCAAGAAGGCTATGAAGGAAAGCCAGAAGGAATTTGCCAAGACGCTTGCCTCCTACGCTGACTGCTATATTATGGACGCCTTCGGTACTGCCCACCGCAAGCACGCCTCTACCGCTGTCATCGCTGACTACTTTGATGCCGACCACAAGATGCTGGGTTATCTGATGGAGAAGGAAGTGCAGGCTGTTGACAACGTACTGTCCAACATCAAGCGTCCCTTCGTGGCCATCATGGGTGGTTCGAAAGTTTCCTCCAAGATTGGTATCATCGAAAACCTTCTCGGCAAGGTGGACAAGCTCATCCTCTGCGGTGGTATGACTTACACCTTCTCCAAGGCTCACGGCGGCGAAATCGGCCAGTCTATCGTTGAGCTTGACAAGCTGGATGTAGCTCTCGAAGTGGAGAAGAAGGCCAAGGAAAACGGCGTAGAACTCGTGCTCGCTGACGACTGCGTATGCTGCACGGACTACGACTTCAAGAACTTCGCCGTGAAGGAAGGCGCTAAGATTGAGGTTTATCCCGCCAACGCTATTCCCGCTGAGTTCGAAGGCTTGGATGCCGGTCCCGAAAGCTCCAAGAAGTTTGCCGCTGCCATTGATGGCGCCAAGACTATCCTTTGGAACGGTCCTGCAGGCTGCTTCGAGTGCGATGCTTTCACGGATGGTTCTAAGGCTATCGGCGAGGCTATTGCCAAGGCTACGGCTGAGGGCGCCTTCTCGCTCATCGGCGGTGGCGACTCCGTAGCTTGCTGCACCAAGTTCGGTCTGACCGACAAGGTTTCTTATATCTCCACTGGCGGTGGTGCTCTCCTCGAAGCCATCGAAGGCAAGGTGCTCCCCGGTGTTGCTGCCATCAAGGGCTAATCCCCTTTTCAGCAGTAGATAGTACATACCTATATTATAGGGCGGTGTGTCACGAGTGGCACACCGCCTTTTCTAAATCAGCACTTTCAAGGGAGCTTCTTCCGCTCTCCTATCTAGCTTTTTCCCAAGACGCATCTGGCACATGAACAACCTCCGATTCTTTCTCCCCCTCCTTTCTCTCGTTCTCGCGCTGACCACAGCCTGTCAAGGCAACGGCTCGGCAGCAGATGGCAATACCGATTCGCTCGCCGCAGCCAAGGACACCGTGTTCCTGCCCAAGGATGACGCGGATTTGCACCTGGCCCTCACGCAAACGCTAGAATCCCTGCCTTATTTCTATGCCGATGCCCACGGCCTCTTCGCGCGCCACGGGCTCAAGGTGCGCGTTCACAGCTTTGCGGCACAGTTTGATGCCGACACGGCCCTGCTCGGCACGACAGCACAAGTGGGAACTACGGACCTGGTGCGCCTCAACCTCTACCAGCACCAGCACCGCAAACCGCTCCAACCCGTTCATACCACCAACGGCAACTGGCAACTGATTGCCAACAACAAGGATCGCATCAAGCAAACCAGCAACCTGACGGAGCGACAAGTGGCCACAGCGCGCTATTCGGCTTCGGACTATTACAGCCTGCTGGCCCTGCAAGAGGCGAAACTGACCTACGACGACATCTTCCACCCACAGGTCAACGACTACCACGTGCGGCTGCAAATGCTGCTCCAACATCAGGTTGATGCCGCCGTTCTGCCCGAGCCCTTTGCCTCGCGCGCCATTCAGGCTGGCCACACGCGCCTCTACGCTACGCAGGAGAAAGGCGTTGCCCTCGTGGGTTGCCTCGCCGCGCGCCAAGATTGGGCCAAACTTTCCGCCAGTCAGAAACACCTCGA
>SAMEA3663047__coassemble_789_pt1 | contig 11312 bp, 8 predicted proteins | sample SAMEA3663047__metabat2_low_PE_025 | metagenome-assembled genome bin SAMEA3663047 (sample SAMEA3663047) | pig gut metagenome | biome: pig gut; feature: pig-associated habitat; material: faeces | place: France | collected 2012
TTGTTATTGCCGCCGCATGCCGTCATCAATGCCAGCAATGCGAAAGGAATTATAACGTTTTTCAAGTAAAACAAAAACATCTGGCACGATAGGCAAAAATTCATCGCAAACTAATTTATAGAACCTACCTAGAATCCTGTCTTCATTCAAAGTTGTCGTAATCATCAGGCTCCAGATACGCAGCCTCTTCGACAACTCCCTCCTGCGCATACGCTTCCCTCATGCGTTGCTCCACCTTTTTCTGGGAATTGAGGAGCAGTCTTGCCATCTTTTCAATGATACCGCTGTCGCTGCTGCCGTCAATCTCGAGGCTCATATATGCCTTTCCGTCTTTCGGTTTGCAGCAAATGCCAATCGTTATGTTGTCCTTCACGCCCAGATCTTTGGCCAGTTTGTCATTGCTGTTCAGGCCCATATAGAAGGCTGCAATACAATTGGAGAAGTCGGCTCGCTTCACCACCGGATTATCGTTGTCCTTATTGATGGCATGGTTAGCCACCACGATGAAGTTGTCAACCTGCTTTACATACACAGTTCCGCCCATGTTGTCAAGGTTGATGGAGAAGCCAGTAGCATCCTCGTTGAAGGGCATGCGCAGTTGCTCCAACATGCCTTTCATGTCCTCAATGAGTTGCCTGGCCTTGCCCTCCTTCGTTTCTACGACGATGGTGGCAGAAAACTGATTGAGCACCTCCTGTTCTTTGTCGATTTTGATAAACGACTCAATGCCGTTGGTCACGCCCATACCATAGGCCACAGTACCGTCAATCTTTTCCAGATAACTGAACACGGCATTCATCTGTGCTTTTTCCGAGCGACTCAAATGGGATGTCGTGGCAATGAGATTGGAGACTTCGTCCCAGTTGGCGTCCTTCATACTCATGGCCATCACCATATTCTCCTGGCTGCCCAGCAGTTTCAGCGCCTCATCGCTGACTTCAGATTTGATGTCAATCAGTTTAGCCAGTTTCTCGGTGTCAAACTCATCTCCATCTTCGGGGAACACCTTGCATTCCACTGTAGCCTTATTGCTGGTGAGTTCGCCACGTACACAATACACAGCGTTGAGAAGGACGTTGGCTTCAGCGTTCAACAGACCCTCTTCCCTCATTTCGTTCTTCAATTTGGCAGGCAACTTAGTAGCCAGTCCACCGCCATTGGTTCCTAGGATGTATTCGCCAGAAGGCGTATCGGCATAGTTGGCTTCGGCTGCGTCCTCAATGACTCTTTCCAAATAGGAGATAGCGTTGAAGTCGGAACGAAGATAATTCTCCATAATCACATAAGCGAAGGAACCATTCAGTGCGACATAGTTGGGAGAACCATAAGAACTTTCCGAAGGCTTCATATAGAAGACGGCATCACCCTTATCGCTGTCTTTCTGATAGCCCTTCTGCTTCAAGACATCCACGAATTTTTGTTGATCTTCAAGAGCAAAAACGAGGATGGGGGAAAAGTTCCTGAACGACATCATCACGGCACAAGCCTCAATGTCTATACCGGCATCCTTCAGGAAATTGTTGGCTTCGTCAAACTTTTCTGCATCTCCCTCCTTCATTTCATTGGAAATATAATTAGGCAGTACAATCTTGGAGTTCTCTATTTTTCCACCAGCCGACTCAAGTACAGTCTTCACGCTGCCCACAAAAACAAAGTCCGTATTTTCGGGGATATTCTCCAGCAGATTCTGCATTTTGGTGTTGTCAGTGCACGACACGCTCAGCAACACTGCCATCACAAGGCATAGGAATTGTTTGACTTTTTTCATAAGTTAGATTTTTTAGTTAGTAAAAAGATTCAACTACAAGGGCAAATTTACAATAATTTTTATGAAAGCAATCCGCTGGTATGAAAATTATCTTCTTCCTGTAACGAATCTGTGGGAATCTGTGGAAATCAGTGAGAATCTATGCGAAAACTTTGCAGATTTATTACGGATGTATATCTCAGCCGTACTTCTACGCCCACCCCCTTCTGGATTACCCTTGAAAGGTATTTGCGGAGACGATGCAAGCGTATCTGTATTTTTGGCATAGGAGATAGGGTGGGGCGTACTTGGCACAGTATTTGCTATTCCCTATGCGGACGCGCTGATGCAGGTGCTCGCCTAGCAGATTGTCAGTGGCGGCTATACCTATATTATATAAGGACAAATCATCAAAACACTATATCATCATGCAAAAAGGTAATATCGGAATTACGACCGAAAACATCTTTCCGGTCATCAAGAAATTTCTTTACAGTGACCACGACATCTTCCTGCGCGAACTCGTCAGCAACGCCGTAGATGCCACGCAGAAACTCAAGACACTGGCCTCCAAGGGTGAACTTGCCGGCGAAATGGGCGAACTCAAGGTAGAGGTTAAGGTTGACAAGGAAGCTGGCACGCTGACCATCAGCGACCGCGGCATCGGTATGACCGCCGAGGAGATTGACAAGTATATCAACCAGATTGCCTTCTCGGGCGCCAACGACTTCCTGGAGAAATACAAGCAGGATGCCAACGCCATCATCGGCCATTTCGGTCTGGGCTTCTACAGCGCCTTTATGGTGGCCAAGGAAGTGGAAATCATCACCCGCAGTTATCGCGAAGATGCCACTCCCGTGCGCTGGGTGTGCGACGGCAGTCCTGCCTACGAAATCAGCGAGTGCGAGAAGGCCGACCGCGGTACCGACATCGTCCTCCATATTGACGACGAATCCAAGGAATTCCTGGAGAAAAACCGCATCAGCGACCTGCTGAAGAAATATTGCAGTTTCCTCCCCGTCAACATTGTCTTTGGCAAAAAGACCGAATGGAAGGACGGCAAGCAGCAAGACACCGACGAGGACAACGTCATCAACGACCCCAATCCGCTCTGGACCAAGCAGCCGCAGGACCTCAAGGAGGAGGACTACAAGGCGTTCTATCGCAAACTCTATCCTATGACGGACGAGCCCCTCTTTTGGATTCATCTCAACGTGGACTATCCCTTCCACCTCACGGGTGTGCTCTATTTCCCCAAGATTAAGAGCAACCTCGACCTGCACCGCAACAAGATTCAACTCTATTGCAACCAGGTGTTTGTGACGGACCAGGTGGAGAACATCGTGCCTGAGTTCCTCACCCTGCTCCACGGTGTGATTGATTCGCCCGACATCCCCTTGAACGTTAGCCGCAGTTACCTGCAGAGCGATGCCAACGTCAAGAAGATTTCCACCTATATCACGAAGAAGGTGAGCGACCGCCTGGCCAGCCTCTTCAAGAGCGACCGCCCGCAGTACGAAGAGAAGTGGAACGACCTCAAACTCTTCATCCACTACGGTATGCTTTCGCAGCCCGACTTCTACGACAAGGCCAAGGCATATAGCCTCCTGACCGACACGACGGGTAAGCACTTCAGTTACGACGAATATCGCACCCTCATTGAAGCCAACCAGACGGACAAGGAAGGCAACGTGGTTTACCTCTACGCCACCGACACCGAGGCACAATACCCCGCCATTCAGACGGCCCAGGAGAAGGGTTATAACGTCCTGCTCATGGATGGTCAGTTGGACAGCCCGCTCGTGGGCATGCTTGAGCAGAAGTTGGAGAAATCGCGATTCGCTCGCGTGGATGCCGACACCATTGATCGCCTGATTGTCAAGGACGACCAGCCCGCTCAGACCCTCAGCGAAGACGATCGCACAGTCCTGACGGGTGTGTTCAAGGCGCGTGTGCCGCAGGGCGACGAAAAGGCCAAGATGGAGTTCCACGTGGAGGCTGCCAACCTTGGCGAAAGTGCCGCCCCCGTGTGCGTGACGCAGAGTGAATACATGCGCCGCATGAAGGAGATGAGCCAGTTGCAGCCTGGCATGTCCTTCTACGGAGAAATGCCCGACATGTACAACCTCGTCCTCAATGCCGACCATCCCGTAGTGGCCCGCATCCTCAGCGAAGCCAACGCGGAAACGCAGAGCGAACTCTCGCCCGTGGCTGCACGCATCAAGGAACTGCATGCTCGCCGCACCGTGCTCGAAGAGGAACAGCGCAAGGCCGAGAAGGACAGCGATGCCGCCAAGTCCGCTGCCGACGACCTCAAGACCTGCGACCAGGACATCCACGAGGCCGAGAACCAGCGCGAAGCCATCCTCAGCCGCTTCGCCGAAGGCCATCCCGCCGTCAGCCAGTTGGTAGACCTCGCCCTCTTACAGAACGGCCTGCTCAAGGGTGCCGCCCTCACCGCCTTCGTAAAGCGCAGCGTAGAAATGATGTAAGGATTATCTTTTAGAATATTCTTGAACCTTCTTGAGTTTTCTTGAATCTTCTTGAGTCTCGCATAAGGTTCGAGAATGTACAGAACGAGGCTGTGTCAAAAGTAACTGACACAGCCTCTTTTTGGGCTATTATTCAAATGTAACCCTTATGGAGAGTTTTTATGCGGCAATTCTATAATTGCTATTTCTGGCCCCAAGAAGAGTGATACGCGGTCTATTTGGCTTAAATTTGCGTAATAGATGTAGGCAAGACCTCTCCATAGGCCCATTTTGGGCTTTTCGCATGAATTTTCTTAGATTATGGGCCATAGCGAGTATGGCAAAGTCCATATAGACCTTGTCTTTGCCTTTGTGACGGAAGCGCCTGTAGTGCCAGTCGAATTTGATTTGTCCGAAAACAGCCTCTGGCTCTATCGGTCTCTTGCTTCTGTGCCTTAGTCCTTCCTCGGAGGTCAGCATTTCCCTTGCCTTACGTTTATGTTCGTTGAGATTGTGGTTCACCTCTATCGTCCTTTGCTCAGCCTTTGACTTGTAGCATAGCGACCTCAGCGGACATCCCGTGCATCTCTGGGCTCGGTACCTGTGCATGTAGGAGGCAAAACCGTTGTCCGAAACCTTTCGTTTCACTCCTACCTGAGTCCTGTGCTGTCCCATCGGACACACATAATAGTTCTCCTCCTTGTTGTAAAAGAGATTCCCTTGACGGAACGGATCATCACGGAAAGGGCGATGCTGTTCCTTGTGGAACCAGTGTTTTTAAATAAAAGTAGCTTCAATTGCGTGTGAAACAATGATTTCATGTCATCTTCTCAATAAAAATGTGTACTTTCGCAAGGTAATGTATAGGAACCATATTATTGAAAGTCATTTAGAATGGAATTAAATAGTTTGATAGCAGAATGTACTGCATACGATTTCAAGGTGATGCTTGAAGAGAAGAAACCTAAGAGTTGGCTGAAGAGCGTAAGTGCCTTCGCCAACGGTTTGGGTGGTTCTCTTTTCTTTGGCATAGATAATGATGGGATCGTCAAAGGACTTGATGATGTGCAGCATGTTTGCGAGACTATCAGTAGTAAGATACGCGATTACATAGATCCTCTACCTGAGGTGGAAATGATTCCTCATGATGTAGATGGTTTACACATATTGCAACTCAAAGTCAATGCCGGGCATTACACACCATATTATTACGTTGGCGATGGTCAACGCATTGCCTTTGTTCGTGTGGGGGATGAGAGCCTTCCTGCCACGGCAGAGCAAATGGTACGCTTGGTACTGAAAGGTTCAAACAAAACCTACGATTCCCTTCACACGGATTACAAGGTTGAAGACTATTCTTTCACGATATTAGCGAATACTTTCAAAGACCGCACCAAGCAAGAATGGGACAAGAAGTATCTATTATCGTTTGGGCTGGTAACAGTTGCAGGTGCCCTTACGAATGCAGGAGCACTGTTTGCCGATGATTGTCCTTTATGGCAATCCCGTCTTTATTGTACCCGATGGGATGGAACGGAAAAGGGCGACGCCATCAATGATGCAGAGTTTACAGGCAATGTCCTCATGCTGCTCCGTGAAGCAATGAACTTTGTGAAGTCAAACACCAAGAGAGGTTGGGAGAAACTGCCTGATGGACGAAAGAATAAACCTGAGTATGCAGAGCGTGCCGTTCTTGAAGCAATGGTTAACCATTTCATCCATCGTGACTACTCAGTGATGGGCAGTGAAGTTCATCTCGACATTTACAACGATCGCCTCACAGTCACATCTCCAGGAGGAATGTACAATGGAATGCTGATTCAAGATTTAGACATCGCAGACGTTTCTTCAGAAAGGCGCAATCCTATCCTTGCAAATGTGATGGCTCAGCTTGACTACATGGAGAAGCGTGGTAGCGGACTCACACGCATCTGCAATGAGACCAAAGCCTTGGAAGGTTATAGGGACGAATTGAAACCTGTGTTCAAATCTACTCCGACCCAATTTCAGACCATCATTTATGCTACCTCCGACACACAGAATGTCGGAGACTCTGACGGAGATGTGTCGGAGACGAAACTCACTGAGCGTCAGCAGAAAATCCTTAATCTTATCAATGAGTCTCCGACAATAACAGGTCGTGAAATGTCGAAAACTTTGTCGGTGAGCCAACGCACCATCGAACGTGACCTTGCTACTTTGCAAAAGATTGGTGTTTTAAAGCGTAAAGGTAAGGACAATGATGGAATGTGGGTAATTGTGAAGAATAACATCAACTGATATTATGAACCTATCCCCATTTCCAACTCCGTCACGAGTTTGGGAGTTGGGTGCTTCCGTGATTGCATCAGTTTGACCTCCATCACCATTCCCAACTCCGTCACGAGTTTGGGAGATTACTGCTTCTCTTATTGCAGCAGTTTGATCTCCATCACCATTCCCAACTCCGTCACGAGTTTGGGAGATTACTGCTTCTGTTATTGCAGCAGTTTGACCTCCATCACCATTTCCAACTCCGTCGAGAGCTTGGGAGAGGAATGCTTCTATGGTTGCAGCAGTTTGACCTCCATCACCATTCCCAACTCCGTCACGAGTTTGGGAGATTACTGCTTTTGGGATTGCAGCTGTTTGACCTCTATCTATATGATCCCCTCCACACCTCCTATCACAGGAGATGGGATATTTTATGACACTCCGTTAGAAACAGTCTATGTCGTGGACGTGAATGCTAAAAGAGTCTATCTAGCTCAAGAGCCTTGGAATTATTATGCGATTGTAGTCATGCCCACTGGCATAGAAGAACTGGAAACAGACAAGACTTCTCCCTCCATTGTCGGCTACTACGACCTAAGTGGCAGACCCATCAATGGCAAGCAGCGCGGTGCGGTCATCCTGCGCTACTCCGAAGGTTCCTCGCGCAAGGTGATGGTAAAGTAAGCAGGACAGCAGAAAATTCCGCGTATAAAAATGGCGTACAGATTGTCAACACAATCTGTACGCTCAGTAAACCAGAAGGCTTTTCATGAAACTTCAGACCATGGCCTTCATAATCACATAACCCGTACAATCATATAAAAAGGAGGGGGCTACACCGAAAAAAGTGTAGCCCCCTCCTGCTTATTCTGTAAGGGTTCGTGTTCCATTTTGTGGGGCTTCGGCCTCTTCGGCTTACTCCCATTCAATCGTTGCGGGCGGTTTGGAGGAAATGTCGTAGCAAACGCGGTTGACGCCCTTGACCTTGTTGATAATTTCGGTGCTTACCTGCGCCATGAAATCGTAAGGCAGGTGGGCCCAATCAGCGGTCATGGCATCGGTGGAGGTGACGGCACGCAGGGCAACGGGATTCTCGTATGTGCGCTCATCGCCCATCACGCCTACAGAGCGTACCTCGCTCAGCAGAATGGCGCCAGCCTGCCAAATTTGGTCGTAGAGGCTGACCTCAATCTCACCATTTTCCATGTTGGCTGGCACGCCAGCCGCCAGTACGCGACGAGCATCCTCACCGCTGAGACGCGTCTTGTACTCGCGCAGGCCGCGGATATAGATGTCGTCGGCCTCCTGAAGCACGCGCACCTTCTCGCGAGTGATGGCGCCAAGGATGCGGACAGCCAGACCAGGGCCAGGGAAGGGATGGCGCGTGATGAGGTGCTCGGGCATGCCGAGTTCGCGACCCACGCGGCGCACTTCGTCCTTGAACAACCACTTCAGCGGTTCGCAGAGCGAGAGGTGCATTTCCTCGGGCAGGCCGCCCACGTTGTGGTGGGACTTGATGACCTTGCCTGTAATATTGAGCGATTCAATGCGGTCGGGATAGATGGTGCCCTGTGCCAGCCATTTGGCATCCGTAATCTTCTTGGCTTCAGCGTTGAATACCTCCACGAAATCTCGTCCGATAATCTTGCGCTTCTTCTCGGGGTCCGTCACGCCGTCAAGGTCGCTGAGGAATTTCTCGCTGGCATCCACGCCGATGACGTTGAGACCCAAGCATTCGTAGTCCTTCATCACATCGTGGAACTCGTTCTTGCGGAGCATGCCGTGGTCCACAAAGATGCAAGTCAACTGGTTGCCGATGGCGCGGTTGAGGAGTACGGCGGCCACACTGCTGTCCACGCCGCCCGAGAGGCCGAGGATGACGCGGTCCTTGCCTATCTGCTCGCGCAGTTCGGCCACTGTGGTTTCGATGTAGTTGGCAGCGGACCAATCCTGCTTGCCACCGCACACGTCCACCACGAAGTTCTTCAGCAGCAGTGTGCCCTGCACGCTGTGGAACACCTCAGGGTGAAACTGCACACCAAAGATGGGCTGATGGCCCTCGGCTTTGGGCAGGCTGCTCAGCGAAGCGTCGGGCAGGTAGTAGGCGGCATTCTGCACGTTGTCCGTACTGGCCACCACGTGAGCCCCCGTTGGGATGGCGGTAATCGTATCACCGTGGCTCATCCACACTTGGCTGTTGTCGTCGAAGCCGCGGAAGAGGGGACAATCCTTGTCAATCGTGGTCAAGTTCTGGCGACCATATTCGCGCGAACCAGCGGGCTCCACGTTGCCACCGCCATTGTAGGCCATAAATTGCGCACCATAGCAGATGCCGAGCACGGGCAGACGGCCAACAAACTGGCTGAGGTCCGCCTTGAAGGCCTCGGGGTCGTACACACTAAAGGGGCTGCCTGCCAGGATGACACCAATCACATCGGGGTCGTCCTGGGGAAATTTGTTGTATGGCAGTATTTCGCAGAAAGTATCCAGTTCGCGCAGACGGCGGGCAATCAGTTGTGTCGTCTGGCTACCGAAATCTAGGATGATGATTTTCTGTTGCATGTTATTGAAGTACTATTTCTTTTCCTTGAGCAAGTCGCGAATCTCAGTAAGCAGTTGTTCCTCCTTGCTGGGCTCGGGCGCAGCGGGTGCAGGAGCTTCCTCCTCCTTCTTGACAGATTTGAGCTTGATAATCGCGCGGACCATCAGGAAAACGCAGAAAGAGATGATGAGAAAATCCAGACACGTCTGGAGGAAATTACCATAGTTGAGCGTTACCTCAGTCATTGCACCATCTACTTCCTTCTGGCCGATTGTCCATTTCAGGTCGGTGAAGTTGACTCCGCCTGTCAACCAGCCGATGGGCGGCATAATGACGTCGTTGACAATGCTCGTGACAATCTTGCCAAAAGCACCACCGATGATGACACCGACAGCCATATCAATGGCGTTACCCTTGACAGCAAAATCCTTGAACTCCTTCAAAAAATTAGATTTTCCCATTTTATTTGTTTCTTATAAAATTTTTGTACTAAAAACTTTGTGCAAAAATAAAAAGGATTTTGTATTTTTGCGGTGTGAAAGGGCAAAAACTTTGAGCTACATGCCGATTTTGTCCATTTTGAGGCCTTGGCAAGTCGCCATCATAATGACGCCTTCACCGCCCCCCCCTTATCTGTTACTCCATATATATATAATAGGAGTGCTTTGAAACAAATCAAGATTGCGCTTCAGCGAAAGGTCCTTCCTCTCGCTATCACAATAGAATATTAACCCTTAATTAATATTTAGTTTAAAAAGTTATGATCAAAGTAGGTATTAACGGTTTCGGTCGTATTGGCCGTTTCGTTTTCCGTGCTGCTCAGACTCGCAGCGACATCCAGATTGTAGGTATTAACGACCTCTGCCCCGTAGATTACTTGGCTTACATGCTCAAGTATGACACGATGCACGGCCAGTTTGAAGGCACTATCGAGGCTGACGTTGAAAAGAGCGAGCTCATCGTTAACGGCAACCACATCCGCGTAACTGCAGAGCGCAACCCCGCTGACCTGAAGTGGGATGCAGTAGGTGCTGAGTACGTAGTAGAATCTACTGGTCTCTTCCTCACCAAGGAGAAGGCTCAGGCTCACATCGAGGCAGGTGCTAAGTACGTAGTTATGTCTGCTCCTTCTAAGGACGACACTCCCATGTTCGTATGCGGTGTGAACTTCGACAAGTACGAGAAGGGCACTCAGTTCGTATCCAACGCTTCTTGCACCACCAACTGCTTGGCTCCCGTTGCTAAGGTTCTGAACGATAAGTTCGGTATCACGGATGGTCTTATGACTACCGTTCACTCTACTACTGCTACTCAGAAGACTGTAGACGGTCCTTCTCTCAAGGACTGGCGTGGTGGTCGTGCCGCTTCTGGCAACATCATCCCCTCTTCTACAGGTGCTGCTAAGGCTGTAGGTAAGGTTATCCCCGAGCTCAACGGTAAGCTCACTGGTATGTCTATGCGTGTTCCCACGCTCGACGTATCTGTAGTTGACCTCACCGTAAACCTCGCTAAGCCCGCTACTTACGCTGAGATTTGCGCTGCCATGAAGGAGGCTTCCGAAGGCGAACTGAAGGGTGTACTCGGTTACACTGAAGATGCAGTCGTTTCTAGCGACTTCCTCGGTGACACTCGCACCTCTATCTTCGATGCTAAGGCTGGTATCGCTCTGACCGACACCTTCGTTAAGGTTGTTAGCTGGTACGACAACGAAATCGGCTACTCCAACAAGGTGCTCGAGCTCATCGCTCACATGGCTAAGGTGAACGCATAATCACCAACGCACCAAAGACACATTTGAGAGGATGCTCTCTGGTTGGACCTTCCAGCCGCGAGCATCCTCTCTTTTTATGTTTCCCATAACCCTCTCTCCCTTGCATAAGCAATACAAAACGTAACTACTCAGGTAGATTGTTGCTGGCCAGGGATACTATTCGGCGCGCACAGACGGCATCATTCCATGCATATTTAGCACCCAGCCAAACAGGTTATTTTCGGGCACCAAACGACCTGATAATTCTAAATTATAAATCAAATCGCCTTAGCTGAGCCATACGCCCACAAGCAACGTGCGGTACATTGCCCTTTCATTGAGACCGCCATCATTATAAATTCTAAATAAAAACCCGCGATTTTAACATTTCCGAAGTGTTGCGATATGTTAACGAGATTTGGATTTCGCGGAAAAATGTATTATCTTTGTACTAGCGAAGAGGAGAGAGCCCTAAACACGGGGCTTTCTCCTCTTTTTGTTCGCCCAGCATGGGCATACTCTAACGGGTGCAAGTCCCTAAACCGCCCT
>SAMEA3663047__coassemble_799_pt1 | contig 11277 bp, 6 predicted proteins | sample SAMEA3663047__metabat2_low_PE_025 | metagenome-assembled genome bin SAMEA3663047 (sample SAMEA3663047) | pig gut metagenome | biome: pig gut; feature: pig-associated habitat; material: faeces | place: France | collected 2012
GCAAACCGAAGGTCCACACGTTGCCTCGCAATCTAGAACAACCTGAGTAGTTACCATTTCGGGTTATTACTCAGGTCGTTTTTTCGGGCACCAAACCTCCTGAGTGGTTACCAAATATGTTAATAAACATGGCGTTTATTGGGAACAGAAACTAATCACATTACCGAGTGAATACACCTATATCACAAGCCATGGATAGGTGTAGAATTAGTTCTGCTTGGTTTTAATTGTATCCCTTGAGATCGTATTTATACTATCTTTCTCTATTATTAATTCTGTTGTAGGTTTCTCTATCTGTTGTTTGATATCTTGATTTGATGGAATCACTTCTTGTTGTGTTAAAGTATATCTAGCTTGTTCTTTAGATGTAGTATTATTCGTCCCTACTTTTATCGCAATTGAGTGATTGGAATCATTGAATTCTGTATTTTCCACTTTTTTAATGTCACTGAATTTGTAGTATAGACAGAATGGAGTAGATGTCAAAATTACAAATAACGATATTATAACGCATCCTATTTTCCATTTAGGTTCCTCTTTTGTTGTATTCAATAAGGCATTTAGACACTATATGAAAATTAGTAAACAGACAACGAAGGTTATACAGAAAAGCATAAAATCCACGATGCAATTCACCGCCTTTACCATACCTGCTACAGATGATACAAATGCAATGAATGTTCCGAAAACACCTAACAATTGAATGTCTTTTTTCGCTCTTGATTCATTTCCTTTTCCACATCTCCTTTGGTCTTATCTAATTAGTTTCAATGGAAGGTGGGGTTACTATTCTGCTTGGATGTTTTCGCTACTATCGCACCGTATCTTTTTGATTTTCATCTCGTCACGTAGCTCGCTACGCTCCTTCATGAAAAATAAAATTCTACGGCACGATAGACGAAAACTCATCGCAAGCTCATTTATAGGACCAGCCTTCAAAAGAGTTATTATTGCGAAGGAAGCGTCTGTGCTACCATTTTAATGGCGCACAAAAAAATGGCTGCATCCCGTGTCGAAATACAAATCCGCTGTTTGATGGCGATTTCTTGCTGACAGTGCGCACGAGTCTCATAATTAATATGTATATTTGCATATCTAAACAAACTACCAACCGATATGAATCCGATATTTATAGCAGGACCGTGCGTGATAGAGTCGGCCGAACTTCTGGATGTCGTGGCGCAGGAACTGGTGCGCATACGCGAGAAGAGTGGCGCGCAGGTTTACTTCAAGGCCTCCTTTGACAAAGCGAACCGTACGAGCATCCACTCGTTTCGCGGGCCAGGCTTGGAGCGCGGTGCGCAGATGCTTGCCGACGTGAAGGCCAAGTACGGACTGCCCATCTTGACTGATATTCACGAAAGTTATCAGGCAGCAGCGCTGCGGGGCGTCTGCGATGTCTTGCAGATTCCTGCTTTCCTTTGTCGCCAGACCGATCTGCTGGTAGAGGCCGCCAAAACGGGCGCCGTGGTGAATATCAAGAAGGCACAGTTCCTTTCGGGCGAGGATATGCAGTACCCCGTGGAGAAATGCCGCGAGGCAGGTGCTCAGGAGGTGTGGCTGACCGAGCGCGGTAATATTTATGGCTACAACAACTTGGTGGTGGACTTTCGCAATATCCCCCTGATGAAACCTTGGGCCGACCGCGTCATTATGGACTGCACGCACTCCGTGCAGCGTCCCGGCGCCGCAGGAGGCAAGACGGGTGGCGACCGCCAGTTTGTGCCCGCCATGGCCCGTGCAGCCAAAGCCTTCGGTGCCGATGGCTACTTCTTCGAAACCCATCCAAATCCCGACCAAGCGTTGAGCGATGGCCCGAATATGTTGCCGCTGGCCGATATGGAAAACCTCATTACAGAATTACTACAGGTAGGATCTAGCTTTTAGCTTGCGATGCGTTTTTGGCTATCGTGCCGTTGGCTTTTGTTTTTCGTGAGGGAGCGTAGTGGGCTACGTGGCCGAATGAAACAAAAAGATACGGTGTGAGAGTTGGAAAGGCATCCAAGTTAAATAGAAAATCTACCTTCCATTGAATCTAATTTATAGGACCTACGTACAGAAATAATGCAAAATTCAAATACAACAGAACGAACCTATCCCAAATTGTGGCGCGAGACCGCCATTAAGTGTCTGCGGGATGAGGCGCAAGCCCTGCTGGACCTGATTCCACGCCTTGATAACAACTTTGATCGCGCTGTGCAGATAATCCTCAACTGTCGGGGCAAGTTGATTGTGACAGGGGTGGGGAAGAGTGGACATATCGGTGCGAAGATTGCTGCCACGCTCTCCAGTACGGGTACGCCGAGTTTCTTTATCAATCCGCTGGATGCCTTTCATGGCGACCTGGGTGTGATAGCCGCGGAGGATGTGGTGCTGGCCATTTCCAATTCGGGCCAGACCGACGAATTGCTCCGCTTTGTGCCCTATCTCAGCGAGCGCAATATTCCGATAATCGGCATGAGTGGCAATCCGCACTCCCTTCTGGCGCAATACTCCGCGGCCCATCTGGATGCAGGAGTGGCCAGCGAGGCTTGCCCCCTAGGCCTGGCCCCGACCTCTTCGACCACGGCCGCCTTGGCCATGGGCGATGCCTTGGCGTGCGCACTGATGGAGGCACGCCATTTCCGTGCTTCGGATTTTGCGCAGTTTCATCCCGGTGGCACATTGGGCCGTCGCCTGCTCACGAAGGCCAAGGACGTGATGCGCAGCGAAGACCTGCCCACCGTGCCGCCTACGATGAAGTTGGGCGAGGCCGTCATCCATGTCAGCCGTGGCCGCCTGGGGCTTTGCGTGGCCGTGGAGGATGATAGGGTGGTGGGCATTATCACCGATGGTGACGTGCGCCGCGCCATGGAAACCTCGCAAGATCGTTTCTTTGCCCTGACCGTGAACGACATCATGTCGGCACAGCCCAAGATGGTGCGCCCCGAAACGAAAATCACCGAAATTGAGCGTATCATGCAAGCGAACAAGATTCACAGCGTGCTGGTGGTGGACGACCAAGGCCATCTGCTGGGCATCGTTGATTCGTTCCGCACGATGATATAATAAAACACAAAAAAGGGAGAGGCCCAGAATAGGTGTCTCTCCCAGAACATTTTCCTCCTATTGCGTACTTCAGTTTGTTCGCAATAGGAATCCTTGTTTTATTCATTCTATGCGAAAACTGATTCTACTCCTCGCCTGCCTGATGATGGCCACTGCGATGCGCGCTCAGCGTAGCGACAGTGCCGTTGTGCGCTTCCTGCAGGAAACGTACGGGGTGGAGTTTACTGACAACAATCGCGTCTGTCTCTTCTCAAAGGGGCAGGCACTCTTCGACGACCTCTTCACAGCTATCTCGCAGGCCCGCGAGAGCGTCCACCTGGAATATTTCAACTTCCGCAACGACTCCATCTCCGAGCAACTCTTTCGCCTCCTTGCGCGCAAGGCAGCCGAGGGCGTGGAGGTGCGCGCCATCTTCGATGGGTGGGGCAACAGGTCCAACAATCGCCCGCTCAAGCATCGCCACCTTGACTCCCTGCGCAACGTTGGCATCGAAATCTATCAGTTCGACCCCATACGGTTCCCCTGGATTAACCATGCCTTCCACCGCGACCATCGCAAGATTGTCGTCATTGACGGTATGGTGGCCTATACGGGCGGTATGAATGTGGCCGACTACTACATCAAGGGCAAACCCGAGTTTGGCGAATGGCGCGACCTGCATCTGCGCATTGAGGGCGATGCTGTGGCTTGGCTGCAAAGCGTGTTCGTCAATTTCTGGAACGCTATTACGCACCAGGACCTGAAAGGCACGAAATACTATCCCGGCACGCGCCAGCCACACCTTATGTATAAAGGACTATGCACCGACACCACGCAGACGGCGGGGCAGAAGCGCGTTGGCGTGGTCAATCGCGACCCGCAGGATTCGCCCAAGATTATCCACGACACCTTCCTTCAGGCCATCAACTCCGCTCGCACGAACATCCAAATCATCAGCCCCTACTTCGTGCCCTGCCGCCATATCACGAAAGCCCTGCGGCGCGCCCAGAAGCGCGGCGTGCGCGTGCAGGTGATGGTCTCGGAGAAATGCGATGTGCCCATCACGCCGCGTGTGGTGGATCACAATATGAAGAAACTCATGCGGGCGGGTGCCGAGGTGTACTATTTCCAAGGCGGTTTCCACCACAGCAAAATTATGATGGTTGACAGCACCTACGCCTTCGTAGGTTCGGCCAATCTCAACAGTCGCAGCCTGTCGTTCGACTACGAGTGCAACCTGCTCATCGCCGACCCCCATACCACTGCAGAACTCTCGCGTATCTTTTGCAAGGACATGACGGAGCGCTGCTACCTGCTGACGCCCGAGCGCTGGAAAAAGATTCCCATCCGCAAGCGCATCGCGGGATGGTTTGGCAATTTGCTGACGCCGTTCATGTAGCCCTGCGTTCCGCAGAGGGGCAGCGCGCATTCTCCTCTCGCCGCTCATAATGGCAGGTTCTCAAACTTGTCGAAGGGGTGGGGGATGAAAGGAATTTGCGAAGGCACTTGGCCATTCCTAGGTCCTTCGTCTTTGTCCCGTTCCACGGACGTACAACGCTGGCTTTTTCGGACCTGCGAACAGAAATTGCCATACCTGCGAACGGCAGAGAAGCCACCTTTCCCAGTCCTTCCGTCATAAAAAACCATCTCTGTCACCCCATTCCATTTCCCCCAAGAAGCAACAAATCTATCCTAACAAATGAAGGACTCCGTAGTACCTATACTCAAAGCATTGGCCGCCGCCTTTCTGGTGATGGCGGTCAGCGGTGTGCCCCTTTGGCTCAAAGAATTGGCCACTCTTCTGGGCGTATCAGTGTTTTTCTATCAGGGATTGCAGTTCCAGGAAGTCTATCTTGACAACGAGCGGACCTACATCAAACGCAAGCTTCGGGCTATCTATGTGCCCTTCTTGGCTTTCAGCCTGTTCTTTCTGATTGCCCACAATTTCTTTGCGTGGATAGGTATGGTTGGTCCCGAGCCAGCCGCCGCCAATGGTGCGAGTGCCTACTACTCCTTTGCCGAAACCTCCAAGCGGATGTGGGCCATCGTCTTCGGAATGTGCGGCTACGACAGCGCGCTCTGCCAGTTGTATTGGCTCTTCCGCGCGATGCTGGTCGGTGTGCTCGCCTTCTTCGGTGCGCGCAAGGTGGCCGGCCTGCTGCTGCCCCGTCTGGGACGTGTGCAACTCGTAGGCGTGGTGGCGCTGGTGGCCTTCGTGCTCTTGCTTTGGATGCAATGGTTGGACATCAAGGTGCCCATTATTCCTGGCGGCGGTTATCCCGAATTGCTTGTGGCATTCCTCATCGCGCTGGGCTATCTCTACCGACAGTGCGAGCAGTACCTGCCGAATCGCCTGGTGCTGATGGCGATTGCCGTTGTGGTGCTGGGTGGCGTCACCTATGTGCTGCAAACGTGGCTTGCACAGCCCACGCCGCTGGTCCGCTTCCTTGTGCGCCTGCCCGCTATGTGCTGTGGCTTCGTACTCCTTCACCAGTTGGCAGAAGCGATAGCCGAGAGCGGAGGCAAGGTGGCGCAGGTCCTCGAATACATCGGCCATCGCTGGTTGTACGTCATCGCCTTCTCCTTCCTTGCTTTCAAGTTTTCGGGCCTGTTCGTACTGCTGGCCAATGGCCTGCCTTGGAGCGCCATCAGCGAGGTGCCCGTTGTGGGTTATGGCGAGGGCGGCAGCGCATGGGCCATCTTGCATTGGATTTGCGGCTTCGGCTTGCCCATTCTCGTCATCTGGCGATGGAATTGTATGGATGCCAAGTACAACCTGACACCCGAGAATTGTCTGCGCTATACCCTGCGCGGCATCATCCTCCTAGGCAAGTGGATAGCCATCGCCGCCGTCTTCATTGCGCGCAACGTGGTGGCGGGCTCCAAGTGGTTTTACAAGCAGGTGAAGAACAGCGTGGTTGATTTCTTCTCGGGCGTCAAGGATATTGTCAATAAGGATAATATCAAAGACGAATAAAAACTTTGCAACTATACCTTATATATATTATATAGAAAAACATGCAGCAGATAAATCTCTTCCTCGCGCCTTGGGCGGGCGAAACCTTTGCGGAAACGCTGGCCGCCTTGGCCGACAACCCTATCGTTGCGCATATTTACGTGTTGAGTGGTGAGAAGGACACCATCGACCTGTCCCCCAAAAAATGCGAGGTGCTGGCCACCGACTCCCTTTCCAGCAGCAAATTCCTCCGCGCCGTGGCCGCGCGCAGCAAGGCAGCCTTTACGGTGCTCTACTTGAAGCCCCAGCAGTTGCGCTTCGGCTATCGCGCTTTGGAACGTATGCTCGCCGTGGCGCAGGACACGCAGGCCGCCATGGTATATGCCGATCGCTACGAAGAGAAGGCGGGCGTGGTCACTCCACATCCCGTCATAGATTATCAGGAAGGCAGTGTGCGCGATGATTTCGACTTCGGCAGTCTGCTCATGGTGCGCACCCAACTGCTCCAGGACTTCTTCGCCGACCGCAACGTACGTTTCCGCTACGCCGCCCTCTATGCCCTGCGCCTCTTTCTTAGCACAAAGGGCCGCCTGGTCCACCTGCGCGAATTTCTATATACCGAAGTCGAGACCGACCTGCGCAAGAGCGGCGAGATACAGTTTGACTATGTGAATCCCGCCAACCGCGAGGTGCAACTCGAAAACGAGCGCGCCTGCACCGAACACCTCAAGCGCATCGGTGCCTGGCTGGCCCCCGACGAATACGACGACCTTCCGAACGATGAGACCCAGTATCCCGTGGAGGCTTCCGTAATTATTCCCGTCAGAAACCGCGAGCGCACCATCGCCGATGCCATCCGCAGCGTCCTCGAGCAGGAAGCACCGTTCGATTTCAACGTGATTGTCGTTGATAACCACTCCACCGATGGTACGACCGAGGCTATCCGTTCCCTCTCCGACGAGCGCATTGTACATCTCATCCCCGAAGCCCGCGACCTCGGCATTGGCGGTTGCTGGGACCTTGCCATTCGTAATTCCTCCTGCGGCAGATATGCCGTGCAGTTGGATTCCGACGACCTGTATAGCGGTCCAGCCACGTTGGCACGCATTGTCGAAGCCTTCCACAAGCAGAAGGCCGCTATGGTTATTGGCTCTTATCGCATGGTGGACTTCCAACTCAACACCTTGCCGCCCGGACTGATTGCCCATAAGGAATGGACAGCCGACAATGGGCGCAACAATGCCCTGCGCATCAATGGCCTCGGTGCGCCGCGCGCCTTCCGCACCGACATCCTCCGCCAAATCGGTTTCCCCAATACTTCCTACGGCGAGGACTATGCCTTGGGGCTGGCCTTCTCGCGCCGCTACCGCATTGGCAGAATCTTTGACGAACTCTACCTCTGCCGCCGCTGGGAAGGCAACTCCGATGCGGCCCTTCCCCTGGACAAGATCAACCGCAACAACCTCTATAAGGACAGCCTGCGCACCATAGAGATAAAAGCGCGCCGCGCCATGCTCGAACGGTGGAACCGACCCGCAAGCCAGCAAGACGTGCTCAGTTTCTTCGATGAGCAGATGGCGCGATGGGCAGAGGTGAAGCAGCGGTTCGAGGAACTGGCCAGCAACATTCAAACCCGCGAACTCACCACCGAAGACCATACACTTGCCGTACAATTTAACCCGCGCCGCATCGTCTCTACGGCAGCCAAGGTGGATAAGCGCAACCTCAAGAAACGCCCCTGCTTCCTCTGCGACCGCAACCGCCCGGCCGAGCAGATAGCCCTGCCCCTTGATGGACAATACCAGGTGCTCGTGAATCCCTTCCCCATCTTGCCGCACCATCTGACCATCCCCACGCGCCGCCATAAGTTGCAGCAACTCTCTCTCCTCCTCAGCGAGATGCACCGCCTAGCCTGGACGATGCCCGACTTCCTCTTCTTCTACAACGGAGCGCGTTGCGGCGCATCCGCTCCCGACCATGCCCACCTGCAAGCAGGCGACCGGGGTGTCGTTCCCTTGGAGCGCGATTGGAAATTCTACGAGAACCGCCTGGAGAAAGTCTATCCCTTGGCTGGGCAGGAGGAGGCCGAACTCGAGGAGCACGGATTCGTTTCGAAGGCCATAGGTGTCTATCGTTTGCATGGCTATGCCTGTCCCGCCTTCGTGCTTGTGGGTGACCGGCAGGACCAAGAAGGCGTTGTTTTTAGCAAGTTGCTCAATGTCCTTCCCGTTGCCGAGGGACAGAGCGAACCCGATATGAACCTCCTTGCTTGGCGACAGGAGGGCGGACCTGTGGATGGCGACAGCGTTGTGATGGTGCTTTTCCCACGCCGCAAGCACCGCCCCGATTGCTATTTTGCCGAGGGAAAATCGCAGATGCTCGTCAGTCCAGGCGCGTTGGATATGGGCGGCCTGCTCATCACGCCGCGCGAAGAGGACTTCCGCCGTCTCACAGCCAAGGGGGCCATCTCCATCCTCCGCGAAGTGGCTATGACCGACCGCGAAGTGGACCAGATAGCCCGCAAACTCCATGCCGCCCCGCGCTCGCGCCGTGCCGATGCTATCAACGACCACTACAGCGAACTCTTTGCCGAAGAGCCCACAGTCAGTGTGGGCATTATGCGCGAGAATCATATCGCCTTTACCCTCAATGAGAACTATATCGCCAAGGGTGATACCCTGCGCGGCCGCCAGACGGCAGAATGTCGCGACGGCGGTATCCTCTGGAACGGCAATCTCTATCGCGAACTCACCTTTACGCCCGAAAACGAATCGGGCACCTTTACCCTTGAAGATGTGGCCATCGGCCAACAGTTCCACTGGGAGCGCCGCGAACCGCAAACCTTCCGCGGCACGCTGCGTATCGTTGTCGAAGAGGAGATGCTCATCGTCATCAACGAATTGCCCGTGGAGCAATATCTCATCAGCGTCATCAGTTCGGAGATGAAGGCGACCGCTTCGCTCGAACTCCTCCGCGCCCACGCCGTAGTGTCGCGCAGTTGGCTCTTCCATCAGATGCTGCGCCACCGCGAGAGTGCAGGACGCACGGGTGGCTTCTTCTCCTTTGTGCGCAAGGAGGACGAACTTATCCGTTGGTACGACCGCGAGGACCACACCCTCTTTGATGTCTGTGCCGACGACCATTGCCAACGCTACCAAGGCGTCACGCGCCAGACCAGCACCGCCGTCATCGAAGCCGTGCTCTCCACGCGCGGTCTGGTGCTTACCAGCGAGGGCGAAATCTGCGATGCCCGCTTCTCCAAATGCTGCGGCGGCATCACCGAGGACTATTCCACGTGCTGGGAGGACAAACACAAACCCTACCTCACGCCCATTGTGGATGCTGCCAACGGCGAACAGGCTGCCCTCCCACAGGACCTCGAAGCCTATATTCGCTCAGTGCCCGATGCTTTCTGCCATACCGACGACCACGAACTGCTAGCCTCCGTTCTCAATGACTATGACCTCGAAACGAAGGACTTCTACCGCTGGACCGTTCGCTATTCGCAGGAGGAAATCGCCCAAATCATTCGCACCAAGCGCGAGGAAGATTTTGGCCAGATACTTGACCTCGTGCCCGTGAAGCGCGGACCTGGCGGCCGCTTGGAGAAACTGCGCATCGTAGGTACGCTCAAGACGATGACCATAGGCAAGGAACTCGAAATACGCCGCAGCCTCTCGCCCAGCCATCTTTACAGTTCTGCCTTCGTGGTGGACAAGGGCGAAGAAGATGCCCAGGGCATTCCCGCCTCCTTCACCCTCCACGGCGCAGGATGGGGTCACGGCGTTGGGCTTTGCCAGATAGGCGCCGCCGTGATGGGCCGCGAGGGTTATCCCTATACGGACATCCTACTCCATTATTATAAGGACGCCGAAATCCAACAGCTTTACGAGTAATCCAAATCACCAAGTCTTTCCATCTATGAGAAGAGTTCATCCCTCCACTTGGATTCCCTCCCTCTACATTGCAGAGGGAATCCCCAATGTTATTGTGGTGACAGTAGCCCTAGTCATGCTCAAACGCTTGGGCGTGGACAACACCGACACCTCCTTCTTCATCGCTTGGCTCTATCTGCCTTGGGTGATTAAGCCCTTCTGGAGCCCAATCGTAGATATGCTTGGCACGAAGCGCATGTGGATATGGGCGATGCAGGTGCTCATTGGTTCGGCCCTCGCTGGCGTGGCTTTCCTCTTGCCCATCGGTGCCTCGTTGTCGTGGATACTTGCCTTGCTCTGGCTGGTGGCTTTCAGCAGTGCCACGCACGACATAGCGGCCGACGGCTTCTATATGCTTGAACTTGACAGCCACAAGCAGGCCCTCTATGTCGGTGTGCGCAGCACGTTCTATCGCCTGGCCACTATCGTTTGCAATGGTCCGCTCATCATGTTGGCGGGTGCTTTGGAAGTATATTATGGTGTGCCGGCGCGGGCTTGGGGCGTTGTCTTCGGCATCAGCGCGCTCGTGTTCCTCTGCTTCGCCGCCTATCATTTGCGCGCCTTGCCCCGTCCTGCCGCAGACACGCCGCATACTGCGGGCCAGTCTTTCGGAGATACCTTTACGGCCATGTGGGGAACATTCGTGACGTTCTTCAAGAAGCCAGGCATCATTGCCGCCCTCCTCTTTATGCTCCTGTATCGTTTCCCCGAAGCCCTCTTGACGCCCATCTGCAAGTTCTTCCTGATAGACCCGATTGAGAAGGGCGGTTTGGGATTGACCACGTCCGAAGTTGGCTTCGTGCAAGGCACGGTTGGCGTCATCGGTCTGCTCTTGGGCGGCATCTTGGGCGGCATCGCCATTGCGCGCGACGGCTTCGGGCGTTGGAAGTGGCCGATGGTTTTTGCGATTTCCGTTCCCAACCTCGTGTACGTCTATCTGGCCTATTTCCAGCCGCAGGATTTGTGGAGTGTCAACACCTGCATCTTCCTTGAGCAGTTTGGCTACGGCTTCGGTTTCACCGCCTACATGATGTTCCTGCTCTACTTTGCCAAGGGCGCGTCCGAAACCAGCCACTACGCCTTCTGCACAGGTTTCATGGCCCTGAGCATGATGCTGCCCGGCCTTTTCGCAGGCTGGCTGCAAAACCTCACAGGCTATCTCAACTTCTTCATCCTCGTCATCTTCTGCACGCCCATCACCCTCCTCGTCACCTCTCTCATCAAGGTCAACCCGCTCTTTGGGCGGAAGGAGACGATGGTGGCGCAGGAAAATTAGTTCTCAGAGAACTGGAAATGTACCGCACGTTGCTCGCAACGTGTGGCTCAGAGGAAATGATTATCAGAAGGAGGTGTGTACAA
>SAMEA3663047__coassemble_806_pt1 | contig 11250 bp, 7 predicted proteins | sample SAMEA3663047__metabat2_low_PE_025 | metagenome-assembled genome bin SAMEA3663047 (sample SAMEA3663047) | pig gut metagenome | biome: pig gut; feature: pig-associated habitat; material: faeces | place: France | collected 2012
GTTACCCGTGGCCTTGGCGGGATATTCCTTGTAGGGTCCTTCGGGGAAACGCTTGTCGCAGAAGTTGGCGGTGCGCAGGGGTTGGGAGGTGATGTAGTAGAAATTATTGTTGGGTGCGAAGCGACGGCTTGTATCATCGTCCTGACCAAGGTCGCGCACGTTGGCAGGCTTGGCGTCGCTGTGGTAGGTGCGTGCCACGTGGTTGGGCACGAAGTCCATAATCAGTCGGAGGTCAGCCTCGTGTGTGCGGTTGAGCAGGGCTTCAAATTCGGCCATACGTTCATTGACGTTGACGGCCAGGTCGGGGTCAATGTCGTAGTAGTCCTTGATGGCATAGGGCGAACCAGCGCGGCCCTTGACAATGGCAGGGTGGTCGGTGGCAATGCCGTATTGCGAATAGTCGGTCTGCGTGGCGTGCTCAAGCAGACCCGTGTACCAGATGTGGGTATAGCCAAACTGGCGGATGCGGCCGAGGACGGCAGCGGTGAAGTCGTTCATTTTGCCGCAGCCGTTTTCCTTGATGCTGCCGCTGGGTACGTTGGCCGTCTGCTTGTTGCCATACAGGCGCGGCAGGACCTGGTAAATCATCATGCGCCCCGTAAGTTCGGGGGCAGGGACAATCGTCTTTTTGGCCGTCTGCTTCTTAGCCGTGGGCTTCTTGCAGGAGGTTTTCTTCGTTGCGCAGGCGGTCTTCGCCTTGGCAGGTTTCTGTGCGGACGTTTTGGGGGAAGTTGTCGAAGTGCTTTTGGTCATTCGATGGTTAATCTAGAAAAGGTTGAGTAGAGTGTGTGTTGGGATGGAGAGGCATTCCGGAAAATGCCAATAAAAAAAGCCCAGTCATTTAGTGGAGAAACGCCAGCAGGTTTGTGCCTGCTGTTTCGTTTTCATCTCCACTAAATAACTGGTTCTTTTGTACTGTTGTTCAAGCAAGGCTTATTCGCCGACGCCCTTGAGGGTAACTTCGGCCACGCCCTTGGCAATCTTGGCAATCATGCCTTGGAGCGTCTTGCCAGGGCCGCACTCGGTAAATTCCGTGGCACCTGCGGCAAGCATATTCTGCACCTCCTTCGTCCAGAGTACGGAAGCCGTGAGTTGCTTGATGAGGTTCTGCTTGATTTCCTCGGGCTCGGTGTGGGGCAGAGCATCCACGTTCTGATAGACGGGGCACTTGGGCGTATGGAAGGTCGTCTTGGCGATGGCCTCTTCGAGTTGCTGCTGGGCGGGGAGCATCAAGGGGCTATGGAAGGCACCGCTCACGGGGAGCACGAGTGCGCGCTTGGCACCAGCCTCCTTTAGACGGGCGCAGGCCACGTTGATAGCCTCCACTTCGCCCGAGATGACGAGTTGGCCGGGACAGTTGTAGTTGGCACCGACAACGACACCCGTTTCCTTTGATACTTCCTGGCAGATTTCTTCCACCTTTTCATCGGGCAGAGCGATGATGGCGGCCATCGTACCGGCGTTCATCTCGCAAGCTTGCTGCATCGCCATTGCGCGGGCAGCCACGAGGCGCAGACCATCCTCAAAATCGAGGCAACCGGCAGCCACAAGGGCCGACAGTTCACCGAGAGAGTGGCCTGCCACCATATCGGGCTGGAACTCTTCGCCCAAACAGAGGGCACTGATAACGCTGTGGAGGAAGACGGCGGGCTGCGTCACCTTCGTTTGCTTCAGTTCCTCGTCCGTACCTTCAAACATAATGTCCGTGATGCGAAAACCGAGGATATCGTTGGCCTTTTCAAAAAGTTTCTTGGCGGAGGGGTGCTTCTCGTACAGGTCCTTGCCCATACCTACAAACTGTGCGCCCTGACCGGGAAATACAAATGCTTTCATGATTTGGTTATTAGAGTTTTACGTTCGTGATTCATGTAATGACGTGTAAAAGTAATGATTTCTGCCCTATCGCCCAAATATTCAGGTGAAAAAGATATTGCAAGCCGCTTTATAGAACAGCGGGATTTTTTCAGCTTGCTCTCAGAGAAAGGGCGTAGACCAACTTCTAGGGTTGAAAGAAATGGAGAATCTGCTGCATCATTGCATCGCGAACTTCTGAGGAACAGATACTCTCAAAGGGGAAGCCTAGGACGACCGTGCGCCAATGGTCCGTAGCATTCCCGCCAAAGACAATGCCAGCAGGCTTGCCGCCTTCCGCATATCGGAAAGCAGGCACAGCTGCTGCATCTGCCGGAATGATGCAGTCGGGAGATTCCACTACGTAGGAAGTTTCGTTCGGTTTATTCCAATAGCCAAAAACCTTCGCCATTGGATGATGCTTCGGTTGTCCTTGAAAAAGGGGCGAGGGTATCGTACGGAGTTGTCCGCACGTGCTGGCCTTGTCATCGCGCCATTGGTATTTCAGCACCTGTTGGGCAAAGTTGCGGTCGCCTTCAAGGGACGGTGCAAGGGGATTGTGCCACAAGTCGGAGGCCACATACGAGCCCGAAACAAATACATTGCCGCCAGCATGGCAGAACGTGGTCAGCAGGCGCTGCATCGGCGCATCAAATGTCTTGAAGTTCAAGGGATGTACGCCGGGACGGCCCAATTTCGTCTGCTTCTGCTTGCCAAGAATCAAGTCAATAACGGAATATTGGACGGCAAGGAGACTATCCGACATGGAACAGGCAGCCTCGCGACTGAGCGATACGAAGCTGTGGCCAGCACGGAGGATGGAACGACCGTGCAGGGCAGGGTAGTCGAAGGTGTTGCCCGCTATGACCATCTGCTCGTACTCACCATTGCTCGAACCAAATCCCGGACTGTCATCATCGGTCCATTCCACGCTGCGGCTATATTCCTTCTGCGCGCCAGCGTATTCCAGCATTCGTCCGTCGGGCACACCACCATCTTGCCAAGCGAGGAAGCCCGCCTGCTTGTCGTCACTGCTGACAAAATCGTCGGGACCGCTTACACGGGTGAAGCCATTGATGACGAGCACGGGCGCAGCCGTAGAATGACTGCTGATGCCAACGGAAAGTACCTCGGAGGGCATGCTCTGTCCGCCTTGGTTCACGGCCGTGATGCGGAAGCTGACCACCTTGTCCTTCGGAATCGTACATATATATATGGTATCCTCCACCAGCGTGCCGTTATCGAAATCGCCGTCGCCAGTTCGCTGGTAGACGACGTAGGCTTGCGGCTTAGCGGTCGGCTCAAGCGGGTCTTCCACAGGTCGCCAGGAGATTTGCGCCTTGCCTTCTTCGTTCACGATGGCTGCCAAATGGCTCACGGGAAGGGGTTGCACCACATAGTCCGTAGCATTGCGGGCGCTGATAAAGCGGAGGATGCCCTTGTAGATGGCACGGCCCACGACAAACTTAAAGCGTGGGTCGAGTCCCCAACGCATATCGGCAAAATTCTCGTGGGAGAGGAGTTCGAGGAGCATGGAAGGAACAACGGGGGTGGAGGATTCGTTGTAGCCACGGTCCACACTCTTGCGCCCACGCCACTGGGGCTCCATCAGGCGCGAGACATCGTCCATAATACTCTTATAGACCCCATCGCTCAATCGTGCGCAGGCCCTTCGCGAACTGCCATCGCCCAACTTACCTCCCTGTGAAGATGTCGTATAAATGGAAAGCGTTCCCACGAGTTCGTTGCCTGGTTTGTCGCCTCCGTCCGTGTGGAATCCAAAGGAGCAGTCAATGGGAATGCGCAAGCCTTCGCCTTTCGGATAAACCCGTGAGCCGCCTGCGAGATAGTTCACCCATGCTCCGCGGCATTGGTAATCGTCCGTGTAGTCGTTTTGCCCATTGCTGGGTGAATAGACACTCATCGGCATTCCCGCCCATTGCAGGTTGTAGCGCGCACCTTCGAGCCAGCGTGGGGCACCGCTGACTTCGGGCGAAAGGTCAAGGGTGGGCTCGTAGGCATTGCGGGGGCGGCTGGAGGCTTTGCTCTTGCGCCGCTTCGTATTTTCGTAAACTCGACTGCCATCCGCACTGCGCGCCACATTACCCATGCCGCCGCCAAACTTCACCGCATCCGCCGTAACCACAGCTTTCTCGTCTGCCGATACATTGCTGAGAACTACCTTGTGCTCAGCATCCTTGGAGAAGGTGAATGTGCCGAGGTAAATCCATGTGCCGCCACCCATCTGTTGGTTGACACGGAAAGAAGTTGTGCCGCCCTTGTGATGGATAGTATATAAGGCGTCTGTGGCGCTGTTGGGCAGCGAGCGATAGGAAACATAGACGGCATAGCGACCCTCTTTCTTGATAGAAGGAGTCCAGGTAGCATGGCTTTCGCTCTTGCCAGCCTCCACGGTGGAAACTTGGCGATACGTGCCTCGTTCAAAAGGATTCTCGCCATCCAGATACACTTCCTTGTCCCAAACGAAACCCTTCTCATTCCCCTCTTTCCATTTACGATGGCCGTTTTTCTCGGAATAATGGCCCGTAGCCAACTGTCCGTCTTCGTCAACGATGATTTCTAGAGGGTTGGTGTCGCGCTCGCGGGGCATCAGCACATTCGCGCCTGCATTCTCCAACATAGGCGCCACGTATTCCAGCACATAGCTCGTGGGATACTTGTCCTCCACGGCCTGCATGATACGCGCGCGCTGCCATTCCCAACGCGCATTCCCCAGTTCGTAGTACAGTCCATGACTGCCCCATATCGCAATATGCCGTCCCTCCAATCCCTTCTCGGGGATGTAGGGGCGCGAAAGGTTGGTTGTCAGTGCGGGAGGAGTTTGTGCCCATGTTGCCAAGCAACTTTGGAAAATCAGAAGGAGAAAGAAGAATATACATTTCAAGAGGTCAAAAATAATGGTGGTATAGGAAATTCGTGGACGAATTTACGCGTTTTTTCCTATACCACCTAATATTATGGTGTGCTATTTGAAATAAACTTGGTTACTTTCCTTGCAATTATTTATAGGTAGGTGCTATAAATTAGTTTCAAAGGTTGGTTGGTGTTTCTATTGGACTTGGATGTCTTTCCGCCTCTCGCACCGTATCTTTTTGTTTCATTCGGTCACGTAGCTCGCTATGCTCCCTCACGATAAATAGAAAACTACGACCCGATAGCCGAAAACCCATCGCAAGCTAATTTATAGAACCTACCATAAGTGGGACAAAGGTACAAATATTTGTCAGATTTATTTTCTGGCTACCTAATATTTATAGCAGAATAGGGGGAAAAGCACAAAAAATGCAAATATGTTGGGCTTGTGTTTGGCAGAAAATAAATAAATCCCTACATTTGCAGTACTCGTACGTGCCAGATGTCCTCATTTGTCTGCCGATGTGCGAAATTTCCGTAGAATATACCTTATTTATATATATGCCTATGAAGAAAGCAATACTTTACATATTTCTCCTCTCTCTTCCCTTCACCATGAGCGCTGCGAGCGAGTGCCCCGTTCCCATAGAAGGCGATGCGCAGATTGAATGCTTCAATAACAACGAGGAGGAGATAATCATCACGCTGCAAGGTCGCGATTTGAATATTAAGCATGCAGCAGGCAAAACCTTGGAAGTCTTCAGTGTCACAGGCTCTCGCATTGCCACGTATCGCATTGACACTTCCGATAAGACGGTGAAACTGAATCGTGGCTGCTACATTGTGAAGGTTGGTAATATTGCCCGCAAGATTACCGTTGTATAACGCCTTCATGTATTCTTCATTTGACAAACTATAAGAAAAGAGGATAAACTGACTGCTAGCGTGTCGGCTTATCCTCTTTTTTTCGTTTCCTGCATTGACACAACTCGCAATTCCGTTGGCAGATTCATGCCCTGACTAATATCGTGTTCAAAGAATCAGCACTTCCCGCAGCTCTCGCTGCGCCCGACACGCGTAGCGAAGCCTTCGAGCAGATGGTACGTATGTACAGCCCACGTCTGTACACCGCCATCCGCCACATCGTCACTTGGCATGACGATGCCGATGACGTATTACAGAATACCTACCTGCGAGCTTGGCGGGCCCTTGATTCCTTTCGCGGTGATGCCAACGTCTATACATGGCTCTATCGCATAGCCGTGAATGAGAGCATTAGTTTTGTGACGCGCACCATGAAAAATTCCGACCTCCCCGACGTAGAGTTCGAAGACGAGGTCAAGCGAATCGAGGCCGACCCCTATTTTGATGGAGACGAACTTCAGTTGCGCCTTGAAGCAGCTATCCTCACCTTGCCAGCACGTCAGCAACTGGTTTTCCGATTGAAATATTTCGAAGAGCGAAAGTACGAAGAAATCAGCCAACTCCTAGGTGTCACAGTTGGGGCACTGAAAGCATCGTACCACCTTGCCGTCAAGAAGATTGAACAATATTTTGAGGAATAGCCGCCGCACGAATACCAAAGCCGATCTACCTAAAGGTAGGTTCTATAAATTAGTTTCAAAGGAAGGTAGGGTTTCTATTCTACTTGGATGTTTTTACGTCTCTCGCACCGTATCTTTTCGTTTCCATTCAGTCACGTAACCCGCTACGCTCCCTCATGAAAAACAAAAACCTACGGCATAATAGCCGCAAATACATCGCAAGCTAATTTACAGAACCTACCTAAAAATATTTGAGACACGAATTAAACTAAATCCAAACTGCCGAGTCAATATAATAACAATCCACTAACGATTATGAAAGACTGTCTTAAAAATATCCCCAAACACCCCGCGCCCTACACGACGCCTCCAGATTATTTCAGGAATCTAGCGCTCAAGGTCAGCCAGCAAATAGAGGAAAAGGAGAAGCCGTGCAATCGGAAGGCTCAGAAGCTAAGCCTCCATTCGCGTTATTTGCTGATAAGAAATAGTGCAGTAGCAGGTATAGCGGCAGCCTGTCTCGGATTTGGATGGTTTATTTCCGCCGAAACCAATCGCCTCACGCAAAGCACTGAGCAGCCGATCACCTCTCATATTACGGCGCAGGCAGGCACCGCCACACCTGATGTTGCCGACGAAATGTACGATTATTTAATGATGAACGAAGACAAACTCTATGACTATATTGAAGACACCAATTACTAGATACCTGCTGGCTGCGTTGCTCCTTTTCACCTTCCAGCTGCCAAATATCGAATGTCAGGCCAAGAACCTTGAAACTTCTCAGCAGCCCAACCATCCCCGAGGCCATCGTGGAAAAGGCAAGTTTGACCCAAACAAACATTTCCAAAGGCTACAGGCTTACATCACCAAGGAGGCTGGTTTGACCCAAGACGAGGCCGCACGATTTTTCCCCATTTTCAAAGAAACCCGTGAGCAGGAGCGAAAGATTCATCAAGCCATCCGTAAGAAAATTCATGCTTCGCAGCGAGCAGGCCTCAGCGAAAAAGAGAGCGAAAAACTATTGGCTGAGATCCAAGAACTCAGTCTGAGCGAAGCCAAACTCAAAAATGCCAATATCAAGAAGTGGCGCAAAGTCCTCTCTGCCTCTAAAGTATTGAAAGTGCTCAAGGCCGAAAGCGATTTCAACCGCCAAACCTTCCGCGAGTTTTCTAAGCAGTAAAAGAAGCGCACAAGCTGCTTTTCCAAACAAACCTCAAAACGAAAATACACCAGCCAGCTAATAATTGCAGTAGCATACGCTATTCAATTATTGCTGGCTTTTTTTATGTCCACGCATATCATTAACCATCCGAAGAAACTGGCCCATCCTGCAAGTGCTTGGGTGCTCATTGTCGCCTCTCCCTAGGGCTGTCTCAGTTGTGGCGGTGAGTCTGAATTTTAGAGAAGCGTGAGAAAGTGCCGACTCCCCATTTATTTACGGGGATTTTCCGTTGCAAAATCTGACACCCCCAGTGTTTCAAGCGTATGAAACAGTTGTTTCAAGCGCATGAAACAGTTGTTTCAAACGTATGAAACAGTTGTTTCAAGCGCATGAAACAGTTGTTTTAGGCTTAGAAAAAGTAGATTCAACGTTGAAAGCACTGGAAATATCTGTTTCAGGGTCACAGCCTTAGGTTGCTGATTGCAAATCAAAGCATCCCCAAACAGGAATTGGTAGGTTCTAAAAATCAGCTTGCGATGGATTCGCAGCTATCGTGCCGTAAGTTTTTGTTTTCACGAAGGAGCGTAGCGGGTTACGTGACTTATGAAACAAAAAAAATACGGCGTGAGAGGCGTGAAGGCATCCAACCAGAATAGAAACTCTACCTCTCATTGAAACTCATTTCAAGAAGTCTACCTATAACCATCCTGTGTGATATGGGGTAGGGCGAGTTTTTGTGCAAATTTCATATTTCTTGTAGGTTGAGATTTGTGTTAGAAAACTAGAGGTGGATTTTGTGAAAATCTAAAAATACTATATATTTGCAGCAGTAACAACCAAAATTCCTTAAAGTGGGTTCTATGAATTAGTTTCACTGGAAGTCAGCATTTCAATTCTGCTTGGATGTATTCATGCCTCTCGCAGCATATCTTCTGTTTTTCTTTCAGTCCGTAGCCCGCTACGCTTCTTCATAAAAATAAAACCTACGGAACAACAGACGCGAATACATCACAAGCCAATTTGTAGAACCAGCCATAACTCAAAAACACATCAATATGAGAAAGTCCATTTTTCCAGCCTTCCTGCTTTTAGCATTCGTTCTTCTGAATAGTTCCTTCCTGCATTACGAAGAGCCTTCGTTTCCCTCTGCCACTCAAGGCAACAAGATGGTGATTACGACAAACGGCAATGGTGATATTGCAAGCGCAACCCCCATGAATGTTCAAGGAACATGGGTTTGGCGAATCCGCGATTTGAGCGGAATGACCAATATCCGCAACAACCCCAACGGCAAAGTCTGCATGAGACTCAAAGCTTGGACGCAATACACCATCTACACGGGCGACTTTAGTGTGCAGGGGTGGCTCAATGTTAAGTCCATCTATAACGAAACAGAAAGATATTGGGTGCGCCTCCACAGTTCTTCCACTGGCAACTACTGGATTTTGCGCAGCATCCTCTATTCCATCAGATAATGTAGCAACAGACCTCTCCGCTCAATCCCAAGGTAGGTTCTATAAATTAGTTTCAATGGGATGCAGCGTTTCTATTTTTTACATCTCTCGCACCGTAGGCTTTTGTTTTTCATTAGGCCACGTAGCCCGCTGCGCTCCCTCACGGAAAACAAAAGCCTACGGTACGATAGCCGAAAATTCATCGCAAGCAAATTTATAGAACCTACCATAAAGGAGATGGGTGAAGAGGATACCCTTTTTTCGGTGTATTCAAAAAGAAGAAAATTATAAATATGTACCATTTTGGAAAACTTTTTCTCCTTCTAAAATTTATATCTATTTCAAAATCAAGCACTAAGTCTCTCAAAACGGAAAACTTCCAAAAATTGGTGTTTGATGTTTTGTTTACTTCGAAAAGTTTTACTAGCTTTGCACTCGGTTGGCGTTGAGCCCCCTTCGTGAGGGTCAGACGCCTCTTATTTTTGCTTCCTGACTCATCCCTCTCCTCCTATAGGCCAGCGGCGCTATCAGGGAGCTCCTCTTCATGGTTAATTATACCTATTATATATTATAATCATTCCTTCTCCTAACAACTGTGGAAAGAAAAATTTACTCTTATGATGAGGCGTTTCAGGCCTCGTTGGCTTATTTCGATGGCGATGAGCTGGCTGCCCGCGTGTGGGTGAACAAGTATGCCATGAAGGATTCCTTTGGGAATATCTTTGAGAAGTCGCCTGTCGATATGCACTGGCGCTTGGCAAATGAGATTGCGCGTATTGAGAACAAGTATCCCAATCCGATGAGTCCGCAGGATGTGTTCGACCTTCTTGACCACTTCCGCTATATTGTGCCCGCAGGCAGCCCGATGACGGGTATCGGCAATGATTATCAGATAGCTTCGTTGAGCAACTGCTTTGTCATCGGCCTTGATGGCGATGCTGACTCCTATGGTGCAATCATGAAGGAAGACGAAGAGCAGGTGCAGCTGATGAAGCGTCGCGGCGGTGTGGGCCACGACCTCTCGCAGATACGTCCGAAGGGTTCGCCCGTGAAGAACTCCGCACTGACCTCCACAGGTTTGGTGCCCTTCATGGAGCGTTTCAGCAACAGTACGCGCGAGGTGGCACAGGACGGCCGTCGCGGTGCGTTGATGCTTTCCGTTAGTATTAAGCATCCCGATTCGGAAGCTTTCATTGATGCCAAGATGACGGAAGGAAAGGTGACGGGCGCGAACGTCAGTGTGAAGATTGACGATGAATTTATGCGCTGCGCTGTTGAAGGTACGCCCTATCGCCAGCAATACCCCATTGATAGCAACAATCCCGCAGTAGTAAAGGATATTGATGCTTCGGCCCTCTGGAAGAAGATTGTACACAACGCTTGGAAGAGCGCCGAACCTGGTGTGCTCTTCTGGGATACGATTCTCAGGGAGAGCATTCCCGATTGCTATGCCGACCTCGGCTTCCGCACCGTATCAACGAACCCCTGTGGCGAGATTCCCCTCTGTCCCTACGATAGTTGTCGCCTCTTGGCCATCAACCTCTATGGCTATGTGAAGAATCCGTTTACTCCCCAGGCCACCTTCGACTTCGACCTCTTCCGCGACCACGTGACGAAAGCACAACGCATTATGGACGACATCATCGACCTCGAGATGGAGAAGATCTCCAAGATTCAGCAGAAGATTGAGAGCGACCCCCAGAGCGATGAAGTCAAACAGACGGAGCGCCACCTGTGGGAAAAGATTATGCACAAGACGGGACAAGGTCGCCGCACGGGTGTGGGCATCACGGCCGAAGGCGATATGCTGGCAGCACTCGGCCTGACCTATGGCACGCAGGAAGCCACCGACTTTGCTGTTGAGGTGCAGCGCACCCTTGCCGTTACGGCCTACGGCTCTTCCGTTCAGATGGCCTCCGAGCGCGGAGCCTTCGAAGTATATGATGCCGAGCGCGAAAAGAACAACCCCTTCATCCTCCGCCTGAAGGAGGCTGCCCCCGAAATGTACGAACGCATGAAGCAGGTGGGTCGCCGCAACATTGCCTGCTTGACCATCGCCCCGACTGGCACAACCAGCCTGATGACGCAGACCACGAGTGGTATCGAACCCGTGTTCCTTCCCGTCTATAAGCGCCGCCGCAAGGTGAATCCCGGCGACCCCGAGGTGCGTGTGGATTTCATCGATGAAACGGGAGATGCCTTCGAGGAATATATTGTGTACCACCACAAGTTCATGGTTTGGATGCAGGCCAACGGCTTTGACACCACCAAAAACTACAGCCAGGAGGAAATTGACGCCCTCGTGCAGCAGTCACCTTATTATAAGGCCACTGCCAACGATGTTGACTGGCTGATGAAGGTG
>SAMEA3663047__coassemble_820_pt1 | contig 11148 bp, 7 predicted proteins | sample SAMEA3663047__metabat2_low_PE_025 | metagenome-assembled genome bin SAMEA3663047 (sample SAMEA3663047) | pig gut metagenome | biome: pig gut; feature: pig-associated habitat; material: faeces | place: France | collected 2012
CTCCTCTAAAATCCTCTACAATCCTCTACAATCCTCTGGCAGTTGCCGAGGACCAAGACTATCGAGCTAGCAGCCGCAGGCTGCGCCTGAAACTAGGGAGCGAAGCGACCGTTGAAACTTGAAACTAGGAAGCCGCAGGCTTCCGTTGAAACTAGCGCAGCCAAAGGCTGCGCATGCTAGAGAACGCAGCCGTCCACGATATGTATGGTGCGGTCGGTGGTGCGCGCCAGTTCCTCGTCGTGGGTAACGATGACGAAGGTCTGGCCCATCTTTTCGCGTAGTTCGAAGAAGAGGTTGTGGAGTTCCTGTTTGTTGTGGCTGTCGAGGCTGCCCGAGGGCTCGTCGGCCAAGACCACATCGGGCTTGTTCATCAGTGCGCGCGCCACGGCCACACGCTGTTTCTCGCCGCCCGACAGTTCGGCAGGCTTGTGCTCGGCGCGGTCCTCGAGGCCCATAAACTGGAGGAGTTCCAGGGCACGCGCCTTGGCATCCGACTTGCTGCGGTGGGCAATCATGGCAGGTATCATCACGTTCTCCAGCGCAGTAAATTCGGGCAGCAGTTGGTGAAACTGGAAGATGAAGCCCAGGTGCTCGCAGCGAAACCTTGAGAGCGCGTTGCCCGAGAGGCGGCTGACGTCGTTGCCCGCAATTTCGATGGTGCCGCGGTCGGGGCGATAGAGTGTGCCCATAATTTGAAGCAGGGTGGTCTTGCCGGCGCCGCTGGGGCCAACGATGCTCACCACCTCCTCGCGGCCGATATGCAGGTCAATACCCTTGAGCACCTCCAGAGCGCCAAAGGATTTGTGGATGTCGTGCAGATGAATCATTCTTACTGAAGTATTTTTTGCAAAGGTAGCAATTATTGCCGAAAGAGCCGTTTGGGGGCATGATTATTGGATGCGAGGCGCGGATAATTGGGCGCGGGGCCCAGGTTTCAGGCCGAAAACGCAGGCAAATGGCCCCTCGCAGGCAGGAAACGCCAAGAGAAGTGCCGATTACTCCGAGAAAATGCCTAACTTCGCAGGCACAATTCTGAGATATACGCGCGCGTGTATATATTATAGGAACGTGCGCGTACATAAATAAAGGACTATGACGAATGGACGCCTCCTTTGGGTAGATGACGAGATAGATTTGCTCAAGGCATACATGATATTCCTGCGCAGCAAGGATTATGACGTGACGACCGCCTCGAACGGGACGGACGCCATCGAACTGTGTCGCGAAAACGACTACGACCTCATCCTCCTCGACGAGAATATGCCCGGCCTCAGCGGACTGGAAACCCTGGCACGCATCAAGGAAATCCGCCCCGCCGTGCCCGTGGTCATGGTGACGAAAAACGAGGCCGAAGACCTGATGAACCAAGCCATCGGAGCCAAGATTGCCGACTACCTTATCAAACCCGTCAATCCCAACCAGATTCTCATGGCCCTGAAGAAGAATATCCACCAGCGCGAAATCGTGACCGAGGTGACGGAGACGTCCTACCGCCGCGAGTTTGCCGAGATAGGTATGCAGATTAGCGACAGCCTGACGCCCAACGAATGGATAGAACTCTACAAACGCCTGGTGCGCTGGGAACTGGAACTCTCCGAGACGGGCGGGCCGATGGCCGATATGCTGCGGATGCAAAAGGAAGAGGCCAATCTGGCCTTCGCCAAATACATTCGGCGCAACTACGAATCGTGGATAGTCGCCCCCGCCGGCGAGCGCCCGCTTATCAGCCCCGACGTGATGAAACGGCGCGTCTTTCCCCGTCTCAGCGAAGGCAAACACGTATGTCTGCTCGTGCTGGACAACTGCCGCTTCGACCAGTGGCGCGTGCTGGCCGACGAACTCCAAGCCTCGTTCGACATTGACGAAGACCTGTACTTCTCCATCCTCCCCACAGCCACCCAGTACGCCCGCAACGCCATCTTCGCAGGCATGATGCCCTTGGAGATACGCCGCCATTATCCCGACCTTTGGGTGGAGGAAGAGGAAGAAGAGGGCAAGAACCTCAACGAAGAACCCCTCATCCGCCATCTGCTCGAACGGTATCGCCGCCGCGAAACCTTCACCTACCACAAGATAAACGGAGCCGCCGATGTGGACCGCCTGCTGGCGGCGCGCACACAGTTGGCCGCTGCACCGCTCAACGTGATTGTCGTCAACTTCATCGACATCCTCTCCCACGCCCGCACCGAGTCGCGGATGGTGCGCGAGTTGGCAGGCAACGAGGCAGCCTTTCGCGGACTGACGCGCTCCTGGTTCCTCCATTCGGGCATCGGCGAGGTCTTTGCCACACTCGCGCAAATGGATGCCGAAATCATTGTTATCACCGACCATGGCAGCATACGCACAACAACGCCCAGCAAAGTGGTGGGCGACAGAAATGTCAATACAAACCTGCGCTACAAACTGGGCAAGAACCTCTCGTACAACGCCCGCGAAGTCTATGAAGTGAAACAGCCCGAGCGCATCGCCCTGCCTGCGCCCAACCTCTCCACCACCTATATCTTTGCCACAGGCGACCGCTTCTTCTCCTATCCGAATAACTACAACCACTACGTACAATATTACAAAGACACCTTCCAGCACGGCGGCATCTCGATGGAGGAGATGATTATCCCACTCGTTACCTTGCGGCCTAAGCACCGCTAGGGGGCGCAGCCTGCGGCTGCTTCAATAACGCAGCCTGCGGCTGCTTCAATAACGTAGCCTTTGGCTGCGCAGAACCTATCATTATGAGCAAAAATCAATTTGGCTTAACGGCCCAACAAGTAGTAGAAAGTCGTGAACAGCACGGCCGCAACGTGCTAACGCCGCCCAAGAAGACTCCTCTGTGGCGGCAGTTCCTTGAAAAATTCAAGGACCCCATTATCCGCATCCTCCTGCTCGCCCTTTTGGCGAGCGTAGGTATCAGTCTGTTTGAATTTCTCAGCGAAGGCGAGCGCCACGGCAGTTGGGACGTCTTCTTCGAGCCCGCAGGCATCTTCGTGGCCGTTATTCTGGCCACGGGCATCGGCTTCTGGTTTGAAGTGAAAGCCGGTCGCGCCTTCGACCTTCTCAATGCCGTGAGCGATGAGGACCTTGTGCAGGTCGTTCGCGACGGCAGCGTCACCGAAGTGCCCAAGGCCGACATCGTCGTGGGCGACATCGTTGTGCTCAATGCAGGCGCCGAGGTGCCCGCTGACGGCGAACTGTTGGAGAGCGTCTCCTTGCAGATGAACGAATCCACACTCACGGGCGAGCCCATCGTCAAGAAATCCGCCAATCCAGTCGACGCCGACCCCGAAGCGACCTATCCCACCAACATGGCCCTGCGAGGCACCACCGTGGTGGACGGACACGGCGTGATGCAAGTGACAGCCGTGGGCGACCAAACCGAAAACGGCAAGGTCTTTACCGCCGCACAGATTGACAACTCCGTCAAGACACCGCTCAACCACCAACTCGACCGCCTCGGCAATATTATCTCGCGCATCAGTTACGTGCTGGCAGCGCTCATCATCGTGGGCCGCGTGGGCCTCTACCTGTGGGGCATGACGTCCTTCAATCTGCTGGATTTCTCCGCCATGGCCCTGCAAAGCATCATGGTGGCCGTGACGCTCGTTGTCGTAGCCGTGCCCGAGGGTCTGCCGATGGCCGTCACCCTCTCCTTGGCCCTGAGTATGCGCCGTATGTTGCAGACGAACAACCTCGTTCGCAAAATGCACGCCTGCGAGACCATGGGCGCCACCACCGTCATCTGCACCGACAAGACAGGCACCCTGACGCAAAACCAAATGCGTGTGCACCAGATGGAATGCTTCCTCAGCGCGCCCCTTCCTCATACCGACGCACAGCCCCAAGCCGTGCTGCACGAGGGGATGGCCGTCAACAGCACCGCCTTCCTCCAACAGGACGCCGGCGAGGGCCACAAGGTCATCGGCAACCCCACCGAGGGCGCGCTGCTCCTGTGGCTGACGGCCGAAGGTGCCGACTACGAAGCCCTGCGCGAGGCTGCGCCCGTCGAGTCGCAGTTGACCTTCTCCACCGAGCGCAAGTATATGGCCACCGTTGTGCGCAGCGCAGCCCTGGGTGGCCGCCGCGTGCTCTATGTCAAGGGAGCGCCCGAGATAGTCTGCGGCCTGTGCCGCGAGATAGCGGGAGGCGTTGACCGCACCTATATTGACGAGCGCCTAGCCTACTATCAGGGCAAGGCTATGCGCACCCTCGGTTTCGCCTGCCAGGTTCTTGAAGACGGCGATGCCACCTTCGACGACCGCCAAGTGATGGCCACGCGCCTCACCTTCCTCGGCATTTGCGGCATTGCCGATCCCGTGCGCAGCGATGTGCCGCAGGCCGTCGGCTCGTGCCTCGATGCAGGCATCAATATCAAAATCGTCACGGGCGATACGCCAGGCACAGCCCGCGAAATCGCTCGCCAAATCGGCTTGTGGCAAGAGGGCGACGGCCCAGCCAACGAAATCACTGGCCCGGCCTTTGCCGCTCTCAGCGATGAGGAACTCGAACAGCGCATCCTTGACTTCAAAGTTATCTCCCGCGCCCGGCCGATGGACAAGAAGCGTCTCGTCGAAACCCTCCAGAAGAAGGGACAAGTCGTGGCCGTCACAGGCGATGGCACAAACGATGCTCCAGCCCTCAAAGCCGCCCAAGTGGGATTGTCAATGGGCGATGGGACGAGCGTGGCCAAAGAGGCAAGCGACATCACCATTATGGACAACTCCTTTGCCAGCATCACGCGCGCCGTTATGTGGGGCCGCTCGCTCTACAGGAATATTCAGCGCTTCATCCTCTTCCAGATGACCATCAATGTCAGTGCCTGCCTGATAGTCTTCATTGGCTCTTTCTTCGGCGCCAAATCTCCGCTCACCGTTACCCAAATGCTGTGGGTCAATCTGATTATGGACACCTTTGCCGCTATGGCATTGGCCTCTCTGCCTCCCTCGGCCGATGTGATGCACGATAAACCGCGCCACCGCGATGACTTTATCATCACCCGCTCTATGTGGCAGGCCATTCTAGGTCTGGGTGCTTTCTTCACAGTCCTGTTGTTGGGTCTCGTGGTTGTATTCAAGAACTCCACTTTCGGCGCAGCGGGCAACGAATCTCTCTTGCAATTTGCATGGACTGCCGAGGCGCACGAAATAACGACCTATCAGGGCGCTGTATTCTTCACCCTCTTCGTCATGCTTCAGTTCTGGAATATGTTCAACGCCAAAGCCTTCCTCACAGGTCGCAGTGCCTTCCACGGGCTCTTGGCCGACCGCGGTTTCCTCCTTGTGAGCCTGCTCATAGTTTTGGGCCAGGTGCTGATAGTCAGCCTGGGCGGCCAGATGTTCCAGGTATGCCCGCTCTCCCTGACGGATTGGGCGCTCATTATTGGCGGAACCAGCGTTATCCTCTGGGCTGGCGAATTGGTTCGCGCCTTTCAGCGCTAGTGGAAACAATTCACCCATCATTTTGGCTATCTCCACCTCATAACGTACCTTTGCACGTATAATGTCAATGCCTTTGCCCGTCATCTTGCCCGAACGACTGCGCGGCACGATACAGTTGCCGTCCTCGAAAAGTCTCTCAGCCCGCGCCCTTGTGCTGTCAGCCATCAGCGGAGGTGCCTTGCCGCTCCATCTGAGTGATTGCGACGATACGCGGGCTATGCAAGCCGCTTTGCAACAAGGGCAAGGCCTGATTGACATCCAGGCGGCGGGAACGGCCATGCGCTTTGCCACAGCCCTCTTTGCCGCCCGCCCTGGTGCGGATGTGACCCTCACGGGCACGGAACGGATGCGCCAGCGCCCCATCGGCATCTTGGTTGATGCGCTCCGCAGTTTGGGAGCGGACATTCGCTATGCCGACCGCGAAGGTTGCCCGCCGCTCCATATTTGCGGCCGCCGCCTGCGCGGAGGAAGGGTGCGGATGCGCGCCAACGTCAGTTCGCAATACATCAGTGCCCTCCTGCTCATCGCACCTTTGTTTGCCGATGGGCTGACCCTTGAAATCGGAGGCGCGATAGCCTCGCGGCCTTATATAAATATGACCCTCGGCTTGCTGACTGCCTATGGTGCACGTGCACAATGGCAGGATAGCCAAACGCTGCGCGTGGAGCCGGGTCTGTCTGCTTCTGCAAGCCCCTTTGAAATCGAAGCCGATTGGAGCGCGGCCTCCTATTGGTACGAAATGGCGGCCCTCGCGCCCGACAAAGGTGCCAATATTTTCTTGCCGCGCCTCCGCCAGCCTTCGCTGCAAGGCGACAGCATTGTGGCCGAATTGTTTCGCCCCTTGGGTGTGCATACGGAATGGACGGCCCAGGGAGTGCGCCTCACGAAAATTCCACAGACGTGCCGCAAAAGCACATGGGAGGTGGATTTCAGCCAGTGCCCCGACCTGGCGCAGACGTTTGTAGTCACGGCCGCCCTGCTCGCAGTGCCCTTCCGCTTTACGGGACTGGCTTCGCTGCGTATCAAGGAAACAGACCGCATTGCCGCTCTCGTGGCCGAGATGGCGAAGTTGGGCATCACCCTTACGCCCTCGGCCGACAGCATTAGTTTCCAGCCAGCCGCCGCTGCCCCGCTGCCCTGTCTTGCTCCCATTCGCACCTACGACGACCACCGTATGGCGATGGCCTTTGCGCCAGCAGCCTATCGTTTTCCCACGCTCTCCATTGCCGATGCGGGAGTGGTCAGCAAGTCTTATCCCTCCTTCTGGGAGGACATACAATCTCTCCTCTGCTAAACTCATCCATGAAAATCCTTGTGCTGTCTCTCCTCTTGCTAGCCCTGTTCGCCCTTGTGGCGGGCTGGTTGCGCAATGTGTACAACCGCCGTCGTTTGCGGCGCGGCGAGATTGACGAGATGCCTGCCGTGCAGCCCGCGCGGCCCGATGGGTGTTGCGGACAGCACGAGGTGTGCGAGAAGGACAGTATGCTGGCCGCCGTGTCCAAGGAGATAGAATACTACGACGATGAGGAACTGGACGCCTACTGCCGCCGCCCCTCCAATGCCTATACGCCCGAAGAGGCCGAAGCCTTTCGCGAAGTGCTCTATACGATGCGCGAGGCCGAAGTGGCGGGCTGGGTGCGCTCACTCACGCTCCGCGGCATCGAACTGCCCGATGAGGTGAAGGACGAAGTGCTGCTCATCGTTGGCGAACGCCGCGGGCAGTGACGGCCTGCGGCTTGTTGTGGTCTGCGGCCGCGAGCCCGTTAGGCTCTTTCCGCCAATCAATTACCCTGCGCCTAGGCCGCAGAGCTATTTCTTAATTTATAGACCCTACCTTCATTAAAATAATGATGTCCCTCTTTCTGCAAAACGCGCTAATAGGTTCGCTGCTCGCCTCTCTCCTTTGTGCGATGGTGGGCACCTACGTGGTGACGCGCCGCTTGGTGATTGCAGGCGGCGGTGTGGCCCATGCGTCGTTGGGAGGTGTGGGGCTGGGCGCCTACTTCGGCTTCTCGCCGCTGTTGGGTGCCGCAGGATTTGCCCTCCTGAGTGGTTTGGCCATTGATGGTCTGTCGCGGGGACGGTTGCGCGAGGACTCCGCCATTGCTATGCTTTGGACATTCGGCATGAGCATCGGCATTCTGATGTCCTACCTCACGCCTGGGTTTATGACCGACCTGCCGCTGTATCTCTTTGGCGACATTCTGAGCATCACGCGGGCCGATCTGTGGCTGACAGGTGTGCTGGCCCTTGTTGCGGGAGCCACCTACGCGCTCCTCCTGCCCGCCATCATCACTGTGGCCTACGACCGCGACTTCGCCGTGACGCAGGGCCTGCCCGTGCGTTGGATAGAAATCGGCATGACAGCTCTCACGGCGCTCACCATTGTGGCCTGCCTGCGCCTGGTGGGCATTGTGATGGTCATCAGCCTCTTGTCTGTGCCGCAGGCCACGGCTGCCCTTTTCGTGCGCACCTTTCGCGGCATGATTCTCCTCAGCGCGGTGTTTGCGCTGGCGGCTTGCCTTGGCGGTTTGTGGCTTTCGTATGCGCTCAATGTGCCTTGTGGCGCCGCCATCATCCTTCTTTCTATCAGCGGATATTTCGTTTGCCGTTTGTTCTGGCGTTTGCGCGGTAAATAAATCGCCCGCTTTCTTAGATTCTTCCCCATTTTCCAGAAATATTCCCCTAGCAGTGAAACGTCTTCCCCTTCTCCTTCTGTGTCTTGTGCTTTTGACGGGCTGTTCGACCAAGAAAAATACGTCGGGCAGCCGCTTCTGGCATTCCTTCACGGCGCGCTTCAACACCTACCACAACGGCAGCGAAGCCTACAAGGAGGGAATGATTGCCAAGGAAACGGGCAACAAGGACAACTATACCGAGATGCTGCCCTTCTTCATGGTCGAAAACACCAAGTCGGCCCAACTCGGCGCGTCCAACTTCGAGACGGCCATTACTAAATGCGAGAAGGCCATCCACCTGCACTCTATCAAGAAGAAGCCCGTGCTCTCGGCCAACAAGACGCGCTCGCCCAAGACCAAGGCCTACCTGCAGCGCAAGGAGTTCAATCCCTTCCTGAAGCACGCTTGGCTGCTTATGGGCCGCGCGCAGTACCAGAAGGGCGACTTCATCGCCGCCGCATCCACCTTCTCCTATATCACGCGCCTCTATGCCGCCGAGCCCATCGTGGCCAACGAAGCCCGCCTCTGGATGGCGCGTTCCTACACGGCCATGGATTGGTACTACGATGCCGAAGATGCCCTCGGCCGCGCCCTCCGCGACACAATTCCCTCCAGCCTCCGCCAGACACTCAACGATACGCAGGCCGACCTGTTCCTCAGCCAAGGAAAATACGAGGAGGCCGTGCCGCTCCTGCAAAAGGCTGCCAAAGCCGAGCGCCGCAAACTGCCCAAGGCGCGCCTCTACTTCCTCCTCGGACAGGTCCATCGCGAACTGGGCCACAAGCGGGAGGCCTACAAGGCCCTGCGCAAATGCTTGAAGCAAAACCCGCCCTACGAACTGGCCTTCAATGCCCGCATCCTCCAGACCGAAGTGCTGGCCGACGCCAAGACGGCCCGCAAGATGGTGAGCCGTCTGCAACGTATGGCGCGCTCCAATAATAATAAGGACTACCTGGACCAGGTGTATTACGCCATGGGAAATATCTACATGGCCCAAAACGACACTGCCCGAGCCATCGGTGCCTACGAGAAGGGTCGCCAGAAGGCAACGCGCTCGGGCATTGAGAAGGGAGTGCTCCTCCTCCGCCTTGCGGGCATCTACTGGGAACAGGCGGACTACGAGAAAGCCCAGAAATGCTATGCCGAAGCCCTCGGTATGATTGACAAGGAGTACGATGGCTATGCCGACATCGCCCGCCGCTCGAAAATCCTCGACGAACTGGTGCCCTACACCTCGGCCGTCAGGTTGCAGGACAGCCTCCTGTGGCTCTCCACCATCAGCGAGGACGAGCGCAACGCTGCCATCGACCGCGTCATCGCCGACCTCCGGCGCCAAGAGGAGGAGGCACGCCGCGCCAAGGCCGACAGCGCAGCCGCTGCCCGACAGCAGAACGGACAGACCTTCCAACTGATGGACCGCCAGCAAGGGCAGCCACCACAGATGAACACTCAGAACACGGGCCAGCAGCAACAGGATTGGTACTTCTACAACACACCACTCGTGCAGCAAGGCAAACAGGACTTCCTCCGCCAATGGGGACGCCGCAAGAACGAGGACGACTGGCGGCGCGCCAACAAATCCGTGCTGGCCACGGCCACAGACAACGAGGGCTACGACTATGCGGCCGAAGACTCCCTCGCCGCCCTCCAGGATTCCCTCCAGGGCGACACCACCGCCATTGCCGCCGCAGCCGAAGATTCCCTGGCCAACGACCCCCACGAGCGCGCCTACTATCTCAAGCAGATTCCCTTCACGGACGAGGCCAAGGCCGCTGCCCACGACATTATCCGTGACGGCCTCTACAATGCCGGCATCATCGAAAAAGACAAACTGGAGGATTTCCCCCTGGCCGCAACCACCCTCCAGCGACTTTGCAACGACTATCCCGACTGCCCAGAGCGCGAGGACGCTTTCTATCAACTCTTCCAGCTCTACTCGCGCTGGGGCAATACGGAGCGCGCCAACCACTACCGCAACCTCCTGGCGCAGTACTATCCCGAGGGACAGATGACGGCCGTCATCACTGCGCCCGACTACGAATACTTCGCGCGCCACGGCCTCGCCATCGAGGATTCCCTCTATCGCGCCACCTATCAGGCCTACCGCAACCACGCCAAGGCGGAGGTGAACGCCAACTTTGAGGTTTCATCATCGAAATTCCCCAACGGCGCCAACCGCCCGAAGTTCATCTTCGTCCATGCCCTCAGCCGTCTTGCCACAGACGAGCCCAAGGATGTGGCCAACGAACTGCGACAACTCGTCAAGGACTATCCCAAAAGCGATGTCAGCGAAATGGCGGGCATGATTGTCAAGGGCATCGAGAGCGGGCGTACGCTGGGCAGCGGCACCTTCGACGTGGGCTCGCTCTGGTCGCGCCGCAGCAGCCAAGCGCGCCAGGAGGCCGACAGCATCAGTCAGGGTCGCGCCCTGCAGCCCGACCGCCTCGTGCCCTTCGTCTGCCTCATCGCCTATCCCACCGATTCGCTCAACGACAACCAGTTGCTCTACGACGTGGCCCACTTCAATTTCACGGGCTTCATGGTGCGCAATTTCGATATGACCTTTGCACGCGACCGCGAAATCACGCAGTTGCGCATCGCAGGCTTCCGCAACTACGACGAGGCCCACGCCTACGCCCAGCGCCTGATAGCCGTGCCCAGCCTCAGCCAACAGTTGCAGCACGCCCGCATCGTCATCATCTCGCAAGCCAACCTCGAACTCCTAGGCACGGCCTACAGTTTCGACGAATACAAAGCGTTCTACGATAAAACCTTCGCCCCGCTGCAAATCAACCCCTCCCTGCCCATTGATACAGAGGACAACCAAATCGAGCAGCGCTACGAAGACGAATATACACCCGAAGAACTCGAACGCCTCAAGAACGGCAGCACCACCGAGGATGGCGGCGACGACGAAGGGTGGTATTAGGTGAGTTAGGAGTAAGTGCGGGTTGACCCTTCAAGGCATTCGCATCCGTATGTTATTTAGAAGAAATTCAGTGAAAGGGCAATGTACCGCACGTTGCTTGCAACGTGTGGCT
>SAMEA3663047__coassemble_833_pt1 | contig 11074 bp, 9 predicted proteins | sample SAMEA3663047__metabat2_low_PE_025 | metagenome-assembled genome bin SAMEA3663047 (sample SAMEA3663047) | pig gut metagenome | biome: pig gut; feature: pig-associated habitat; material: faeces | place: France | collected 2012
AACATCTGAAAACCGCTGAGCCACACGAGCAAGCAACGTGCGGCACATTGCCTTGCTATGAGATGCTCCGTCATTCTTACTCCGCCTTATTCAGCAGAGTATTCCTTGAGAGTACTCGCGCCAGAGGTTCACTTTCCTTCCTTCTCCCGCGAGAAAGAGTAGGGCAGGTCGGCAGGGGAGGTGCCGCGCTGGCGGTTGGGCTTGGCGGACATTTGAAATTCGTAGGTGCCGCCTTTCAGCAGGTCAGCGTGGCGGAGGTAGGTCTTCGTGTATGCCTTGCCGTTGTGGCGGATGTAGCGGATGTAGCGGTTGGTGTCGCTGTTGTCGGAGGCTTTGAGACGGAGCGTCTGGCCATTTTCAAGGTGGAGCGTGGCTGCGGGGAAGAGGGGTGCGCCCATGACGTACTGATCCGTGCCTGGACAGACAGGGTAGAAGCCGAGGGCGGAGAAGACGTACCAAGCGGAAGTTTGTCCGTTGTCCTCATCGCCAGGATAGCCATCGGGCTGGGGCGCGTACATACGGTTCATCGTCTCGCGCACCCAGTATTGCGCCTTCCAGGGTTCGCCTCCATAATTATATAGGTATATCATGTGCTGGATGGGCTGGTTGCCGTGGGCATAGTTGCCCATATTCATCACCGTCATCTCGCGAATCTCGTGAATCACCTGTCCGTAGTAACTCTCGTCATAGACGGGCGGCACCTTGAAGACGGAGTCGAGCATGGCGATGAAGCGCTCGCGACCTCCCATGAGGCGCATAAGGCCCTCGGGGTCGTGGAAGACGGACCAGGTGTAGTGCCAACTGTTACCCTCGGTGAAGGCATCGCCCCACTTCATCGGCGAGAAGGGTGACTGCCAACTGCCATCAGCACGGCGGCCGCGCATCAATCCCGATTCGGCATCAAACACGTTGCGATAGTTGAGGGCGCGGTGAGCCAGTTCGCGCTGTTCACCCTGCGGACGTTTCAGCGCACGGGCCAGTTGGAGGATGCACCAGTCGTCGTACGCATATTCGAGGGTGCGCGCCACGCTCTCGTGTATGCCTTCGCCATAGGGCACGTAGCCCAGGCGGTTGTAATATTCGTGACCGAGGCGACCTGTGCTCGAAACCTCGGGATGTACATGGCGGGTGCCGTGCTGCAGGCCCTCGTAGAGGGTGGCCACATCCTCCACCTGTACACCTTTGAGGTAGGCATCCACAAGGACGGAGGCAGAGTTATTGCCCACCATACAACCGCGATGGCCAGGGCTGGCCCATTCGGGGAAGAAGCCGCTCTCGCGATAGGCATTGAGCAACCCCTCCTGCATCTGGCGGCTCTCGGAGGGGTACATCAAGTTAAGCAGAGGGAAGAGGCAGCGGAAGGTGTCCCAAAAGCCCGTGTCAGTGTACATATAACCAGGGCGTACCTCGCCGTTGTAGGGGCTGTAGTGAACGATGCGGCCATTGGCGTCCTTCTCATAAAAGGCGCGCGGGAAGAGCAGGGAGCGGTAGAGGCAGGAGTAGAACGTGCGCTGCTGTTCTTCCGTACCGCCTTCGATGGCAATGCGTCCCAGCACGGCGTTCCAAGCATCGCGGCCCTTGGCTACCAACGTTTCGAAGGAGTCTGCGCCCAACTCTTGGAGGTTGCGCTCGGCCTGCTCAAGGCTGATGAACGATGAGGCCACGCGGGCGTGCACCTGTTCTCCCCGTTGGGTGTGGAAACCCACTACGCCGAGGGCATGTTCGGCCGTTTGTTGGAGTGTGTCGGCCGTCAGCGCGCCATCGCCCACCGTGGCCTGATACGTGAAGTCCTTGTCGAACTCTATGACGAAGTAATTGCGGAAATTGTCAGGCACACCGCCGCTGTTGCGCGTCGTATATCCTTCGATGCGTCGCTGCTGGGGGAGGATGCGCAGATGCGACCCTCGATCGTAGGCATCCACCACGACATAGGCCGCCTCCGTCTGGGGGAAGGTGAAGCGGAATAGGCAGGCGCGCTCTGTCGGCGTGAGTTCCACCTGCACATCGTAGTCGGCCAGATATACCTTATAATAATAGGGCAAAGCCTCCTCGGCCTTGTGGCTAAACCAACTGGCGCGCCGCTGCTCGTCATAGACGGGCGCACCGACTACGGGCATGAGCGAGAACTGGCCGTAATCGCCTATCCAAGGGCTGGGCTGGTGCGTCTGCTTGAAACCGCGAATCTGCCGTGCCGTATAGGTGTATTGCCAGCCGTCACCGTTCTTTCCCGTTTGCGGTGTCCAGAAGTTCATACCCCAGGGCCGTGCAATGGCAGGTTAGGTATTGCCCGCGGAAATCTCGTAGGAAGACAGCGTGCCCATCAAGGGGTTGACCAGACGGGTGTAGTCTGTGGCGCGAATGGCGGCCAAGGATAGGAAGAATAGGAGGGGGATTAGGAGTTTGCGCATGGTTTTGGGTTCTTTACTTATGCGTGGCCAACTTAACTTGTTTGCTGAGTTCTTTTTCGATTTGTTCAATGCTGGGTAAGGTTGATTGGAAGTCTTGGGGATAGACTTTAGCCAATTCATATTCGGATATACCAATGGGCAAGGAGGTACTTTCCAAAGCATACTTGGCAACAACGTTATCCTTGCTCCGGCAAATCAACAAACCTATGGTCGGATTGTCGGCTGGGGATTTAATCAGATGATTTACGGCTGACACATATAAACCCAACTGGCCGAGGTTTTGCGCGTCAAATACTTCTGTTTTTACTTCGACAACGACATAGCAATGCAGTTTGGCATTGTAGAAAAGCATATCCATAAATTTCTCCGTGTTGCCAATTTTGACTCGATACTCTCTGCCCATATAGGCAAACCCTTGTCCCAATTCCAATAAAAAGCGCTCTATGTTGGTAACCAAAGCATCTTTCAGTTCTTTCTCTATGTATTTTTCAGAGAGAGTGAGAAAGTCAAAGTTGTAAGGATCTTTTGTGATTTGTTGAGCCAACTCGCCTTGTGGATTAGGAAGTGTTCGGGAATAATTTGTAACAGCTTTACCTTGCCGGTCATACAAATCGGTTCCCAAAAAATTAAGAAGCACTGCTCTTGACCAATTATTCTCGATCGTTTTACTTACGAAAAAGAGAGCCTTGTGTGAGTCATTTTTACAGTTGTCTATGATATAGCGAATATGTCCCCAAGGCAGGCAAATCAATTCGTCCACAACTTGTGGATGATTTTGAATTTCGTCCTTGAATAATTCATAGAAGTATCTCATGTACTTCAGATTAGTAGGAGAAAAGCCTTTAGTGTTTGGAATTGCTCGCTGCAAATCTAAACTCAAACGCTTGTAGAATTGGCTACCATAGCGATTATCAAATTGATTATTGGAGATGTCCTCTCCAACCGAAAGATAAAAACGCAACAACTCGTTATTTACTTTTAGCGATGCGCTAACTTTCGCTGACTGAAAGCGGGATTTTAGGGTGTTCACCCATTGTTGATAATCATTCTCTCTGATAGGGAGTATGTCTTCTTGAACCATATAATATGCTAATATTAAACCAAGCGGTACCAGTGGCCTACCAAAGCCTTTTAATTACGAGGGGCGTCTTTTATTTGTTTGTGTTTAGGGCTGGTACTAAAAATACGTTTGATGCGTATAGAACCTATCAGAAGATTATGCCCGCAACCTACCTATACTATTTCAGTATCCGTTTTGACTAATCAATTAGTACGAGAGAGCCCTTTAGAATTTGGAATCCCTTGCTGCGATATATATCACCAAGCTCCTAGATACAACGAAGCCTGCGACCTCCAGTTTAAAGTTCTCCATGTTTTGCACCATACAAAGAATTGAGAACGAAATTACCGATTGGAACTTGAAACTAAAAGCAGCAGGCTTCGTTGAAACTATGGGACGGAGTGGCCTTCCTGAAAAGGACCTAGTTCCTTTTCAGCACCTTGTAGCTTCGTCCGTTCTCGTGGACAATGCGAACGCCAGGCTGTCCAGCGCGCTCATTCGCCACGCGCTTGCCGTCTAGCGTATAGACAGCCTTGGTCGTGTTGCCGCTGAGGGGAGTTGCATTAACGCTGGTGACAATCGGATCGGTGGAGAAAGCGATGGGGTAGAGTTCTACCACATCATTCCATACGGAGATGATGCCCGTCACGGAGTACATGCCGTTTTCGGGATACTCAATGCCGAAATAATTGTTGAGTATGAGGCGCGTGCCGTTGGAGATGTATGGATTCACGTCCTCATTGCCTTGGTCGAAGAGCACATAGTTGAACGCCACATACTGGCTCTGCATTTCGGTGCTGACATTGGCCGTCTTGTCAATGAGCACGGGCTCTACTTCGCCCTCGCCAGGCTGCGCCTCGGGGAAGGAAGCGTTGGTCTTGACGTCTACGTCAACCATGGTGACGAGTTTCAGCATGCCGTGGTCGTTCACCATCTTGCCGTAGAAGCCACCGCGCATCACGTCGCCGTTGGCATATTTGGGCAGCATACCGTAGATGAGGAGGCAACCAGTTTCATCGCGTACGTACGTATAATATTGTATGTCGTTCTGGAAGGTGACCACCACGGGATTCACGAAACGTACCACCTCTTCGGTGTCCAGATATTCCTTGGCCTGGGCAATGCTGCTGACATCCGTCAGGGGGCGGAAGGCATAACTGAAACTTACCGTTTCGCTGTCGATGGCACCATCCTTCACGCCTTTCACATCGATGGTGCAGCCTTCGCTGATGGTCAGCGGGCCTGTATAGGTCGTAAACTCGTCACCGTTCACGGAGTAGAGCAGGGTGGCGCCTTCGGTGCTCGTCGTAGCGGTCCATTCGAAGGGTTCAAAATAGGTGCCCGAGGCTGGTGTGCACACGGGTTTGGCCACCTGTTCCTTGACTTCGCCCTCGTAGGTCACTTCAACAGATACAAGGTTGCAGTCCTTGCTGAACTTCATCTTCAGGCGTGTGGCATTGCCCTCCCAAGTGGTGCTGGTGCCGCTGGCTTCAATGAGTCTGGAGTCATCACCGTTCTGTCCAAAGTAAATGCTTGAGGTATATTTGGGCGTTTGGTAGTTGACCACAATCTTGGTAATCATCTGGCCCTGCAGGGTGGCGATTTCCATGACCTGATTTTGCCTTACCTTGAGATATGAACCCGTGCCAGGCGTGACGGAATAGGCACTCGTGGCTTTGTAGAGGCCCACTTCGAGGCCTTCAACGCCGCCCCAGAGGTAGCCTGCGCCATATTCGGCATGGGTGTTGGCCTGCCAATTGACGGACGAAGGCGAGAACGAAACTGTTCCGGCCACAGCGGCAAAGCATTGCCAAAGGGCGAGAAGGGAAAGGAGGAGATACTGTTTCATAACTTAGTTGTTAGAATTGCTGTTTAGGAAGATACGTAATGCGGAAAAGCATTTTCCAATCCGCATCTACTTGGTTAACGACCGCAAATTTAGCAAAAATTCACTGGTAAAAGTTGCCAGTAGATTTATATTTTGGGAAAAATGATAGCAAAACGCTATCGGGCGCACTTCGGGCACACGCCTTTTATCATATAATTGATGGCGTGGGCGCGGAATCCTTCGGGGATTTCTACTAGGGGCACTTTCATCGTTTCGAAGCAGAAGGTCTGCTTGCACTGTTCGCAATAGAAATGCACGTGCTGGTCGTCGGGCGAATGGTGGGAGGAGCCTGGACACATTTCGTACTTGAGCGAGCGGCTGCCGTCCTCTATCACGTGTACGATGTCCTTCTCTGCAAAGAGTTCGAGCACGCGAAAGATGCTGGCCTTGTCTATGGAGAAATGGAGTAAGACCTCTAGGTCGGCCAGGCTCACAGGGTGGGACACTTGCATCAGTTCGCGAACCACCAGAATACGGTTGGCGGTTGGCTTCACGCCCTTCTCGGATAGGAAATCCTCCAGTTCGTTGTGGGTCATGGGAATTTAAAAATTAGGAATGAGGAATGAGTAAAGGTTGGGGAAGCCCCCAATTGAAATCAAAATAACAGGTGTGCTTGGTGCGCTGAGTGGGAAAAGCGCCTTGGAGGGACGTGCCGAACTACCTCCCTTGCCAATAATTTTCGACCTGATTAGTTACTTTATTTTCAAGCCGCGATATTTTATTTTCACGCCGTGAAAAAATATTTTCAGACCTTGAAAATTTTCTTGAGCCTTACCGCTTGCCTATAAAAAAGGCAGCGAGAGGCTGGAAGGCTTCGCTGCGTAGATGGCATGGCGGCGAAGGCACGGCTAGGTGCGTTCGCCAGTCCCTTGCGGGCTATCAAGAAATTTCTGTATGAGGACCACGTCTTCGTATTCGCCACCGCGGTTGTGCCAAGCAGGCAGAGTGGCTACTTGTTCGTACTGGGCAGATGCAAAGAGACGGAGGCTGATGGGATTGTGGCGGGCGGAGATGAGCGCGTAGAGCATACGGATGCGCAGAAACTGCCGCGCGTAGTTCTCCAGCAGGCCGAGGGCAGCGCGGGCATAGCCTTTACCGCGATGGGCCGGGCAAATCAGGATGCAGACCTCCGCCCTGCCGTCCATGGGCGAGAAGTTGGTGAGGTCGATGAGGCCGACCGCCTCCTTGCCGTCCGCAATCACCAGCCGCAGTTCGCCCGCTTGGAACGCATCGGCGGGTTGGCCAGCCAGATATTGCCGCAGGGAAAAGCGCGAGAAATGTGTGCGCGAAGCACTGACGCTCCACGCGCGCTCATCGTTCTCCACTTCATAGAGCAGGTCGAGGTCTTCGGGTTCAAGGGCACGGAGGAAAATCACGGGGATAGGGGGAAAGGATTATTCTTCAGTAACTTCGTAAACCCGCGAAGCCGTGATGAGCACGTTCTCGCCGGGATGGTATATGCCGATATGGGCCTGGTGGCGGCTTTGGTGGAAAGCATCAAGGATTTCGCCATAGTTGAAATCCTGGGCATCGTAAACGACGTGTGTATAGACATCGTTGATGCTAAATCGCGAGAGGAGTTCATCGGGCAACAGTTCAGGACCGATATGCTGAGAGGCTTCTACGTGGAGCAAATCCAGCCACCAGCGTTCCGCCATCTCTTCCACGGGCTCGCGGTGGCTACCCACGTAGATGAACTTGTGCTTCTTGTATCGCTTGACGGGGAGCAGGTATTTGTGGAAGGCTTTGGCCTGTTGGTAGATGAGGCTGAGCATGGCCTTGAAGTAGATGGCCATGCGGATGGGGATGGACGCACCGAGATAGTACGTGTGGAAATGCTTCTTGAAGAAGATGAGCATGGCGTTGTAAAAGACGTGCACGTAGCGAAACGTGTTCTTGTGCGTGCTCTCGCCCTTGTAGTGCAGGATGGGATAGGGCACGTAGTGGTTCTCGTAGCCATTCTGCTTCAGGCGATAGGAGAGGTCAACGTCTTCGCCGTACATGAAATAGTCTTCGTCAAAGCCTCCCGTCTTGTTGAGCGCACTGTGGCGCGCCAGGAAAAATGCCCCCGAGATGATGTCTATCTCCACGGGCTGTTCCTTGTCCAGATAGCGCATGTAGTACTTGCCAAACGTGCGGCTTTGGGGGAAGAGGTGGCTCAGGCCAGTCATCTTGCACATAGCCACCCAAGGCGTGGGCAGGCCGCGGCGCGATTCAAAGGCGAACGAACCATCGGCGCGTAGCATCATCGTGCCCAGCGCACCCATCTGGGGATGGGCATCGGCATATTCCAGACAACGGCTGAGGGTTTCCGAGTGCAGCAGAGTGTCGGGATTGAGAAAGAGGATGTACTCGCCGTTGGCGCGGCGTAGGGCTTGGTTGTTCGCACGCCCGAAGCCCACGTTGCGCGAGTTGGCAATGAGGTGCAACCGCGGATATTGGCGGGCGGGGAAGTGCTTCTTCAGATAACTGATGCTGCCATCGGAGGAGGCATTGTCCACCACGAACACCTCCACATGCTTCTGCTCAATATCGGAGCGGAAGATGGAGTCCAGACATTGGTGGACAAAGTACTTGACGTTATAGTTGACAATAATAATGCTCAGTTTCATGGGAAAGAGAAAGGGTAGGGGCTAGGCGTTGTCCGTCGTGAGGGATTGCTGTTCGCTCTTTGAGGGCCAGCAGAACACAGCCGCAATGAGCGCGATAATCAGGCAGTACTTGGCCGAACTGGCATAGTCTGCACTGCCAAAGTAAAGGAGGATGTCCGTCAAATAGACGATAAGGAGGAGGACAGTGCGCCAACCCGCCACCTGTTGGTAGCGGCGCGCGGCTTCCTCCTGACTGATGCCTTGGAAACGTTGGCGGATGCGCTGCAACGACAGGAGGCGCAAGCAGAGATACACGCCGCCCAAGGTGATGGCCACGGCCAGCACACTGAGTGTGTAGTTCAAATCTTTGCCTGCGATGAAGCCAGCGCTCAACCACCCCTGCTCAAAACAGAGGTAGAGGAGGGTGGCCAGCACATGGGCTGCGAAGAAATGTATGCGGGGATAAAACATAGGATCAAGGATGTGAAGAAAAGAAGGAGATCTTGATGTGTTTAGGTCAGCGGTGTGCGGGCCACGAGCGAGCGACCCAGCGTCATCTCGTCGGCATATTCGAGGTCGTCGCCCACACTCAGGCCGCGGGCCAGCGTGGTCAGTTTGACGGATTGCCCGCTCAAACGGCGCTGGATATAAAAGCCCGTGGTGTCGCCTTCCATCGTGGGATTGAGCGCGAGTATTACCTCGTCCACTTCGCCGTCTGCCACGCGCTCCAACAGCGAAGCAATCTGCAAATCACCAGGCCCCACACCGTCCATCGGCGAGATGACACCGCCCAACACGTGGTACAGACCGCGATACTGCCCTGTGTTCTCAATGGCCATGACGCTGCGGATGTTTTCTACCACACAGATGGTGCGGGCATCGCGAGCGGGGTTGCTGCAAATCTCGCACAGGTCCGTGTCGGAGATATTGTGGCACACACGACAATATTTCACCTCCGTGCGCAGGCGGTTGAGACTGTCGGTCAAAGCAGCCGTTGCCGTTGCAGGCTGTCCCAGCAGGTGCATCACCAGTCGCAGAGCAGTGCGACGGCCCACACCAGGGAGTTTGGCCATTTCGCCAACGGCGCGCTCAAGAAGCTTGGATGAAAATTGTTCGTGATTCATAAGTGGAAGATAGGTGCAAAAAGGGGAATTGCCCACCAAAGATGTTGCCACGGGCACAGCACGCGACCCCGCAAAGGTACGATTTATATTTATTCCGCGCCCCCTTTCGTTTACAATAATTATCAAATGCCCATCCGAGATCCGAGATGCCAGGGCACCGCTGTACCGTCCAATGCGCGAGGATTGACCTGCTAGCCGTGCTTCTAGTTGAAAGAATTGCTCTCTCTAGTTGGCATTTGCTTGCGCGGTTCCAGTATTTTCCTAATAGATTGCAACAAATCACGGCTGTAGCGTCTCCTTAATAATTATAAAGCGGTAACTTTGCCTAATAACTACAAAAGAGCTACATAGATTTGTCGTACATAACTATAAAAATAAATGAAGAAATCACTCCTCTTTTCCCTCGCGCTTTTGCTGGTAGCCTGCGGACAGCAGCCCAAAAATGTCGCGCTTGATTCCCAAGATACCCTCCAACAGACGGATAGCCTCACATGTAGTGAGCAAACCTCGCCAGATACACTCACCACGCAGCCAGCACCGAAGGATACTGCTGCCGCCGCACACAATTACCAAGCCCCCGATGCCGCCGATGTGATGCAACGCTATCAGGGCGAGAAAGGCTCACGCATGGGAGGCAACCATGCAGGCGAACGCGTGATATACCTCACTTTCGACGATGGACCCTCAGCAAACACACCCAAAGTGCTTGAAGTGCTCCGCCGCGAGGGCGTCAAGGCTACATTCTTCGTGACCGCACAGTCAAAGGCAAACCTCAAATACATTGGCGAGGCATACAGAGAAGGTCACGCCATAGCCGCACACACCTATTCGCACAGCCCCTCCATCTACAAAACCACCGAAACGTATTTTGCCGATCTCGATAAAATACAGGGCGTTATCAAGCAATACACAGGCTCAACGACCAATATCATTCGCTTCCCTGGCGGCAGCAGCAATACGATGTATTACCGCGCCTCGGGCGACCCGTTCACCATGATTCGCCTCTCGCAGGCCGTGCGCGACCGCGGCTATCAGTATGTGGACTGGAATGTCAGCTCAGAGGATGCCTCAGGTGCTCACGTGCCCGTAGAAAAGATTATTCGGAGTTCCTGCAAGTCCAACGCCAACGACATCTGCCTGCTCATGCACGATGCTCCTGGTAAACAGACCACCGTGCAGGCCCTTCCGCATATCATTCAGTACTACAAGAACCTAGGCTACCGCTTTGGCACCCTCACCAGCACCTCCTACATCTGCCACCACAACATCAAACCCTACGGCGGCAAGTCTCCCGCAACAACCAATAAAGCTAAGCAACAGCCCGCCATACCCGCTAAGGATACATTCCCTGCAAACACTCCCAAGTTTGTGCCTAATAGCCAGCCTCTAACTAGCGGAGCTATTGTCAGCGATACACTCTAAGAGGAAGTACTTATTCCGACGAGTCAGGTTGTAAGTCAGGTTGTATATATATGGCCTAGTACATTTGCAAGAAAAAATTTTGAATATCCAAAATAAACCGCTAACTTTGCACGCGGTTTTGGTTCTGTAGCTCAGTTGGATTAGAGCAACGCCCTTCTAAGGCGTGGGTCCAGGGTTCGAATCCCTGCAGAATCACTTGAACTATAAAAGGCATAATTCACCACACCTTGGCTGGATTCAGTTAGTGCGGGGAGTTATGCCTTTTTTATTGGGCTTTTGCGGGGGTGGCTTTGGCTTTTTGGGGAGACTGTTGTTGAGCTGCTCTTTTACTTTTCGCTATATTCTGTATTACCAGACGTATTACCGCTTGTTGTCTAATTGTATTACCATCGGCATGGTGGGTGGTATTGTTTAATACGCCTCTTTTTGTGATCTTCTTCGTTTGAGTATATCCTTTGACAGGATGTGTGTGATATTGAGGATGCTATTCTTCCATCTGAGGATTGCTTTCGTGAAGTGGTCCTCGTGGAAGTGGCTTGAAAACACGTACACATGTTTACATGTATTCATGTACCCACTCA
>SAMEA3663047__coassemble_841_pt1 | contig 11013 bp, 7 predicted proteins | sample SAMEA3663047__metabat2_low_PE_025 | metagenome-assembled genome bin SAMEA3663047 (sample SAMEA3663047) | pig gut metagenome | biome: pig gut; feature: pig-associated habitat; material: faeces | place: France | collected 2012
AAACTTGAAACTAGCAGCCGCAGGCTGCGTTGAAACTAAGGGAGCGCAGCTCCCGCCTGAAACTAGCAGCCGCAGGCTGCGTTGAAACTAAGGTCGCGCAGCGACCGCAATTCCAAAACACATGCAAGAAATCATCCAATGGGTGTTGGAGAACTTGGACTACTGGGTCGTATTCCTTTTTATGGCCATTGAAAGTTCGTTTATCCCCTTCCCCTCAGAAGTAATCGTGCCGCCTGCCGCTTGGTTAGCCATGACGGGCGACAAGATGAACATTTATCTTGTGGTCATTGTTGCCACCTTAGGTGCCGACCTTGGTGCACTCATCAATTATTGGCTGGCCCGTTGGCTGGGTCGTCCCGTGATGTACAAATTTGCCAACAGCCGGTTTGGCCACCTCTGTCTGCTTGACGAGAAGAAGATGGAAACGGCCGAGGAATATTTCCGCAAGCATGGCAGCGTCTCCACCCTTGTGGGCCGCCTCGTTCCCGCTGTGCGCCAGCTCATCTCCATCCCTGCGGGCATCGCCAAGATGAAGCTCGGACCCTTCCTCCTCTATACCACCCTCGGCGCGGGCCTCTGGAATAGCGTGCTCGCCCTTATCGGTTGCGGCATCTATTGGGCACTCCCCGCCATCAAGACACCTGCCCACGTGGCCGAAGTGGCTGGGCGCTATAGCACCGAAATCGGTTGGACCATCTTCTTCGTGGTGGCCGCCGCGGTGGTGTGGATGATTTACAAGAAATATGGAAATAAAATCAACATTGAGGAATAGTCTGCCGAAGGTGCTCCTCATCGTCCTAATTGCCCTTGCCGCCCCAGCCTCAGCACAAACAGCAACTGCGGCTGGGGCGGATTCGTTGCATACCGTTCGCCACGAACAGTACTTCGGCATCGGTCGCACCAATACGCTCGACACCTACCTCTCGCCCGTGGAATATGTGGGGACCTCGCTTAGCATTTTGCATCGCACCGAGCGAATGGCACGTTGGGGCAAGGGGCGCATCGGTGTGCAGGCCACCTATGCCGGTTATGCCGCTATGCCGCGCAGCCAGGCCGACGACGACCCCGCGATGGAGGCAAGGCTGAGTGCCGCAGTGGCTTGGTTGTACGGGTTTCGCCCCGTGGGTCGCTGGACCTTCGCCTTGGGCGGAATGGCCGAGGCCGAGAGCGGATTTACCTACCTCGTGCGCGGCGGCAATAATCCCGCGCAGGGTCGCCTGGCCGTTCATCTGGGCATGACAGGCCGCGTTGTGCGCCCCTTCCGCGTAGGGCAGCAGCAGTGGGAAGCCCGCGCGCAGGTGGACGTGCCCCTCATCGGTGCCATGTTCACGCCCAACTACGGGCAGAGCTACTACGAAATTTTCAGTCTCGGACACTACGACAAAAACATCCGCGCCACCCATCCCTGGAACGCCCCCAGCGCACGCCTTACCGCCACCCTCACACTGCCGCTTTGGGGCGCCCACCTCAGTCTGGGCTACAACGGCGAAGCGCGACAGAGTCATGTCAATCATCTCAAGCACCACACATGGAATCATCACTTCATCATCGGATACGTACGCACGCTTCGACTGTTGCGCTGAGCCTGCTGATGGCAGCAGTGGGCATCCTGAGCAGTTGCATCACCGAAGACCTGCCCGATGCCACACGCCAGGGCACCTTTCAAGCCTGTTGGAAAGCCCTCGACGAGCACTACTGCTTCTTCGAAGAGAAGGCCGCAGCCTATGGGCTGGACTGGGAGGCCGTTTATGCCCAGAACGCGCCCGCCGTGCACGAGACAATGACCGACAGGCAGTTGTTTGAAGTCCTGGCAGGTATGTGCTGCGAACTGCGCGACGGACACGTCAATCTCTATGCCGCTCACGACGTGGCGCGCTACGGACGCTGGTTCGACGACTACCCCGCCAACTACGCCGATACCCTCGAGCGCATCTATCTGGGCCGCACCGAAGACTATCAGACGGCAGCAGGTTTGCGCTATCGCATCCTCGACGACAATGTAGGCTATGTGCGTTGCGCTACGTTTGAAAACAATTTTGGCAGTGGCAATCTCCACGAACTCATGCGCGCCCTGGCACTCTGCGACGGTCTCATCATCGACGTGAGAAACAATGGCGGAGGTATGCTCACCGCCGCGCAGAAACTGGCCTCCGTCTTCCTCGACACCAAAACCCTCGTGGGCTACGTGCGCCACAAGACCGGCCGCGCCCACAACGCTTTCTCCGCGCCCGAACCCATTTACATCGAACCCTTCGAGGGACTGCGGTGGACCAAACCCGTGGTCATCCTCACCAATCGCCGCACATACAGTGCCGCCAACGCCTTCGTGGCCTACCTGAAGGGTAGGGCGGGCGTTACGGTGGTGGGCGACGTGACGGGCGGAGGCTCGGGCATGCCCCTCGCAACCGAACTGCCCAACGGATGGACCCTCCGCTTCTCCGCCTGTCCGATGTACGATGCCCAAATGCGGCTCACCGAAGCAGGCATCAGTCCCGACATCCGCCAAGACCTTGCCCCCGATGCCCTCCAAACAGGCCGCGACGACATCATAGAGCGCGCCCGCACCCTGCTCCGCCAATAGACACACCGATTCCTCGCGCGCGTATATAATATAGTAGTGGCGGTCTCCCAAATCCTAAAGAAACCCTCCCGAAGGACTAGAAAGTGTGAAAAAATGCTGTGTCCCGCCATTTATTCGCCGATGCGCGGCAGGTAAACTCCGAAAAGATTCCTATATTTGCACGTAGAAACCCAATGATTATTCACTCTTAATACAAGCCAAAGCCATGAAGAAGTATGTACTAACACTCCTCATTACGCTTGCAGCCATGCCGTTGCTCGCACAACGCACCCCCCACGCGCTGGGTGTGCATCTCGGTGGTTCCACATTGGATATAGAATACCAATATCACTTCAACAAGAAAAATTTCGTTGATGTCACGGTTGGTAGCTTTGATGTCCCGCACGGTTTTATGATTCAGGGAACCTACAACTGGAATCTCAAGGAATTTGAAGACTGGACGCCAAACTTCGCCACTTGGAAGGTTTGGGCAGGTGCAGGCGTAGGTATTGGTGGCTACGACACCCACGACTACTCAGGTTTGATGCTCGGTCCCGTGGGCGACTTAGGTTTTGGTTTCACCATCAATGATGTGCCCATCACGCTCGGCATAGATTACCGCCCCATGGTAGCCATCGCACTGGGTACGCACAGCGGACTCGTTGACAACGGATTCTTCAATCTAGGCTTCACTGCCACCTACCGATTCTGAAGACAAAACATTCAGAGTCCTATATCCAACATCGCGTTGGGTATGGGACTTCATTTTATACGGCCCTTCCACGCTCTTGCGAAGGACAAAAGACTTCTTAGCGCAACAGACCCCGCTGCTATCCCCCAACAACGCACATTTACTCTACTAGCATATACAATATGGTCAAGATTACAAAAGAAGCAGCCCTGCTGTACCACTCACAGGGCAAGCCTGGTAAAATCGAAGTAGTGCCCACCAAGCCCTATCGCACGCAGACCGACCTCTCGTTGGCCTATTCGCCTGGTGTGGCCGAGCCCTGTCTCGAAATCCAGAAGAATCCGCAGGATGCCTATCGCTATACCAATAAGGGCAACCTCGTAGCCGTCATCTCCAACGGCACAGCGGTGCTCGGACTCGGCGACATCGGTGCCGTCAGCGGCAAACCCGTCATGGAGGGCAAGAGCCTCCTGTTCAAGATCTACGCAGGCGTGGACGCCTTCGATATAGAGGTCAACGAGAAAGACCCCGAGCGGTTCATCCAAGCCGTCAAGGCCATCGCGCCTACCTTTGGCGGTATCAATCTCGAGGACATCAAGGCGCCCGAATGCTTTGAAATCGAACAGCGTCTCAAGGCCGAACTCGACATCCCCGTGATGCACGACGACCAACACGGCACAGCCATCATCTCGGCGGCTGGTCTGATTAACGCGCTCAAGGTGGCGGGCAAAAACATTGAGGACGTGCGCCTCGTTGTGAACGGAGCAGGTGCCGCGGCCATCTCGTGCACCAAACTGTATTGCGCCTTCGGCGTGAAGCACGAGAATGTGCTCATGCTCGACTCCAAGGGCGTCATCACAGCCGACCGCCCCAACCTCACGGAGCAGAAGCGCGAGTTTGCCACCAGCCGAACCGATGTGCATACCCTTGAAGAGGCTGTGCGCGGTGCCGATGTCTTTGTCGGATTGTCCAAGGGCAATGTCCTGACCCAGGATATGGTGCGCTCCATGGCCGAAAGGCCCATAATCTTCGCCCTGGCCAACCCCGTGCCCGAGATTTCCTACGAAGATGCAAAGGCTGCACGCCCCGATGTCTTGATGAGCACGGGCCGCACGGACTATCCCAATCAGATCAACAACGTCATCGGTTTCCCCTACATCTTCCGCGGCGCCCTCGATGTGGCCGCTGCTGCCATCAACGAAGAGATGAAGATGGCCGCTGTTCGCGCCATTGCCGACCTGGCACGCCGCCCTGTGCCCGACATCGTGAACCGCGCTTACCACGTGCGCAACTTCACCTTCGGCCCCGACTATTTCATCCCCAAACCCGTTGACCCCCGCCTCATCACGGAGGTTTCGATGGCCGTGGCCAAGGCTGCTATGGAAAGCGGGGTGGCCCGCAATCCCATTACAGACTGGAAAGCCTATCGCCAACGCCTCCGCGAAATGATGGGACAGGAGAGCAAATTCACGCAAAACCTCTACGACACGGCGCGCCTGCATCCCAAGCGCGTGGTCTTTGCCGAAGGTACGCACCCCACTATGCTCGAGGCCGCCATTCGCGCCAAGGAGGAAGGCATCTGCCATCCCATCCTGCTCGGCAACGACGTGCAAATCCGCCGCATGGCCACAGAGATGCACCTCAACCTTGAAGGCGTGCAGATACTCAACCTTCGCGAAGAATCGCAAAACGAAACGCGCCGCCGCTATGCCGAAATCCTCGCCCGCAAGAAGCAGCGCGAAGGCTACACCCTCCAGGAAGCCATCGACAAAATGTACGAGCGCAACTACTTCGGTATGATGATGGTCGAAACGGGCGATGCCGATGCCTTCATCACGGGTCTTTACACGAAATATTCCAATACCATCAAGGTGGCCAAGGAGGTCGTTGGCATTCGTCCGCCCTACAAACACTTCGGTACGCTCCACCTTATCAACTCGAAGAAAGGTATCTACTTCATTGCCGATACCCTCATCAACCGCCACCCTGGCCGCGAAGCCCTCTTGGATATTGCCAAACTCTCAGCCTCGACCGTGCGCTTCTTCAACCGCACCCCCGTCATCGCCATGCTTTCCTACTCCAACTTTGGTACGGACTCCACGGGCACACCTGCCACAGTGCACGAAGTAGTGGCACAAATGCAGCAGGATTATCCCGATCTGGCCATCGACGGAGAGATGCAGCTCAACTTTGCAATGGACCGCGAACTCCGCGACGACAAGTATCCCTTCACGCGCCTGAAAGGTTTGGACGTAAACACCTTGATTTTCCCCAACCTGACCTCGGCCAACTCTTCCTACAAGATGGTGAAGTCCATGGTGGACGAGGGCGAAGTCATTGGTCCGATTCAGATGGGTCTGAACAAGCCCATCCACTTCACCGACTTCGAAAGTTCGGTGCGCGACATCGTCAATATCACTGCCGTTGCCGTCATCGATGCCATCGTTGAGGAGAAGATGAACGGCCGCACAACCTTGTAAGGAAACTCCCGAAACAGAAAAGCGCACGGCAAACCAATGTCGTGCGCTTTTATGTGCTCGCCGTAGCCACGCAAAGCCTGATTCCCGCCTGGAAACGCCCGAAACGAACGCCCGCAAACGACCGAAACTCATTGCGGCAGCAATTTTTTTCTGAAAACATTTGGCAGTTACAAATATACTCCGTATCTTTGCATCGCTTTCCAAAGGAATAGCTATGATGGTGACTATAGTTCAGTTGGTTAGAGCGTCAGATTGTGGTTCTGAATGTCGTGGGTTCGAGTCCCACTAGTCACACCGAGAGACTCTGTAGGCAATTTGCTTACGGAGTCTTTTCGTTTACGCGAGATTATCGTTACTTCCGCAGCTCGCACTCCTTATATATATAGATACAAACCCTATGACACCTCAAGAATTTGAAGAAAGAATCCACGCGGACCTCCACCGCTTCCTCCTTTCGCGCGATGCAGTGGATGAGCGTCTGCCCGAGTGTCCCGACGTGGCCCTGAAATGGGCCGAAATAGGCGAAGCGTATTTGCCAGACGGTATGCGCGAGTTCCAGGATTACCCTGCCGTTTCGCTGGGTTGGGTAATGTTTATCGGCATGGCCGTGGCGCGACTCTGGGACAAGGATTGGCAGACGTATGGCGCGCAAGCCGATCTCTACGAGCGGCTTCGAGATGCGCGCGGCTACGATGCTATGGACGAATACCTGCTCGAAGAAATTATCAATGTCGGGCCAAAGGCTGCTGCAGAACTATCCGCGCTCGTTGGCGACTGTGCGGCGCGCACCAATAACGCTCTGCTGCGTGCGGGCTTCGAACCTGGCACCGCCGAAGCCTTTCGCGCCTATGTCGCTGCGCTCCATCAGATGTACCTCATGGGCATGGCAGTGCAACTCAAGCGAATGGGCTATCGTATGACTCTGCAAGAATTATAGACGGGTATCGTGCATTTTTGCTAACTCTACTTGCAAAACCGCGTAAATTCCGACCGCAAAGTCCTTGCGGGCCAAAAATATTGCGTAAATTCGTGCCGTAAACCAATTCTAAATAACCTATTCTTTATCACTATGAAAGCAAAACATCTACTTCTTTCAGCAAGTATGCTGGTGGCTGCGAATGCTTTCGGACAGGCTGTGCCCACACACGAAATGTATGTGAAGTACGCCATTCCGAGCGACATCGTGGCTGCACTGGATGCCTGGGAGCCCGGCAAAACCTTTGGTGAGGGCGAAGGCTATCAGGATGAAAACTTCTTCATCTCCCGCGTGCCCGTCAAGGACCGCTTCCTGCCTGGCGTTTGGGCCAACAGTAACCTCAACGATACCAACGACAAGTACATCTGTTGGTGCGCGCCCATCGGCGAGATGACCAAGAAGTGGGGCCCCCTGCCTCGCTACAATTTCGATGGCGACAACTTCAACATGTGGCAGTACATCAATACGCACTCCAACTGGGGTAACGGCTGGTGGCGCGTGCCTGGTGCCTTCAATGACGTAGCCCACAAGAACGGTGTGCGCACGGGTTGCACCTACTTCATTGACTGGGGTACGGGTGTGAATACAATGAACGAGCCAGGCTTGACCCTCCATAGATTGGCCCAGAAGAGTACTTCCGGTGAATTTAAGTACGCCAAGAAACTCGTGCAGTTCATGAAATACTATGGCATCACGGGCCTCACCTTCAATCCCGAAGGCTCTTGGGGCGTAGAGTTGAACAACCGCTTCCAACTCTTCCTCGCCACCTGTCACAAGGAGGCTGAGGCCATCAACTGGCCCTTCCACGTGGACTGGTACGCTTATGTCAGCAATACGGGTGCGCTCAGCGACAACGGCTGTCAGCTGACGAGCAACAACAATAAGTGGTTCCACAATACCGACCTCAACCAGCCCGTCACCGACGTGTTCTTCCTCAACTACAACTGGAGCGAGAATGGTCTGAAGAACAGTGTCGCCACCGCCCAGAGCCATGGTCGCAACACCTTCGACGTGTATGCAGGTTTCGATATGCAGGGCCGCGGCTTCGGTAAGTATGGCAACGCAGGCTGGGATGTCCTCATGAAATATCCCGTCAGTGTGGCCGTTTGGGGTGCCCACGACCGCGCACAGCTCTATGCCAGCTCCACCGAGGGCGGCCAGAGCGACTATGCCGTGATGAACGAGTACCAGAAGAAGCAGGAACTCCTCTTCTCGGGTGCCAACCGCAATGTTCTCCAGTTGCCCGCCATCAATACCGGCAATACCACCGCCAAATTCTCCGATCTGGCCACCTGGCACGGTTATGCCAAGTGCACCCGCGAGCGCTCCACGCTCAGCGAACTGCCCTTCGTGACGCGCTTCAGTCTGGGTAACGGCCGCTTCGTCAACCAGGCTGGTCAGACCACCTGGAGCCACAAGTGGTACAACCTCGGTACGCAGGACTTCCTGCCCACTTGGCGCTGGTGGATGGACAATGGCGATGGTCGGACTGTGCCCACGCAGGCACTCCAGGCCGACTTCACCTACGACGATGCTTGGTACAACGGCTCCTGCTTGAAACTCCACGGCCAAACGTCCCGCACCGACATGCGCCTCTTCGCCACGAAGTGGAATGTGGAGAGCGGCAACGACTACTTCCGCGTAGTATATAAGGTGAACTCCGGTACCGAGAGCCACCTCCGCCTGATGGTAGCCAAGAAGGGCGGCGAGAGCAACTTCGCCTATGTGGCCCTGCCCGATGCTGAGACTCCCGGCGTATGGAACACCGCTACGATTAAGGCAAGCGAACTGGGCCTGATTGCCGGCGGCGAAATCGCCTGCGTAGGTCTTTCGGCCACCGAAACGCCCGCCAACTTCGAGGTGCTCCTCGGCGAACTTGCCTTCGTGCCTGCCTCCTTCAACGAGCAGCCCCAGACTCCGACCATCACCTATTCCGATGTGATGCGCCGCTATTACAACCGCGCCGACCTCAAGGTGGTATTCTCTATGCCCACACCTGCGAATCGCAAGGCCGAATATGCCGGCTGCCCTGTCTATAACGAAGAAGTGGGCGCCTGGTACTACGAAATCTACATCAAGAACGGTGGCAAGGAAACCCTCCTGACGACCACTACCTCCTGGGCTGCCTACGTGGTGGACGCTCCCCTCGACCCCGCTGACCCGAAGATTCAGATTGGTGTACGCGCCATTGGTAAGGACGGCGTTGCCGCCAGTCCCATTGTCTGGACCCAGGATATCGAAACACCGCTCACCATGATTGAAACCCTCACCGTGGACAAGAGCATCATCAAGCCCAACGAAACCTTCACCATTGGTTTCGAAGACCCCAACCACCCCGCTTGCAACTTCAACATCTACAATGCGCTGTCGGGCCAGAAGGTTGCTTCTGCCGCCAATACGCTCACGATGACCACCTCCCTGCCTGCCACGGGCAGCTACGACGTGGAGGTTATCTCCAACGGCAAGTCTTTGATGAACCGCTCGCTTATCCTCGTGACTCCCGAAGAGACGGGTCGTCTGCCGCAGATTGATGGTTTCACGGCCAACGAAACCGAAGCCAATGCCGGTGAGCCCATTCAGTTCTCCGCCGATGTGAAGAAGGGTACGGAATATAACGGCAAGCCCTGTAACGTTTCGCAGGCCCTCTACATGCAGGAGCCCTATCAGCTCACCGTGGACGCTGAAGTGCTCGGTGCCGATCAGTACACCAACAACTCCTACGCCCTCTGGTTCAAGGTGGATAAGTTCGAGCACGCTTCCCTCGGTACGCTTCTCATGACAAAGGTCAACCGCAACTACGGCAGAACCTGGACCGAAAGCGTATGGGGCGAAATGTGGACCGCCATCCGTCCTGCCGGCTATGCCAAGAAAAACAATATCGGACGCGACAACGCTCCCAACGAAATTTCCGTTAGCTTCGATGGTCCCGCAGCCGGTACCTACAACTACGAGCACAACAACGACGTCGATGGACTCTCCGATGGCTACACGCTCCAGCCCGGCACCTGGTATCACGTCTGCGTAGTCAAGAACGGCAAGTATGACGTCAAGGTTTATCTCAACGGCAAGCAGATTATCAGCTGCGCCAGCCGCGGTGCCGGTCCCAAGTACTGGAATGGTGCGAAATTCTACGTAGGTGGTTCGATGACCAACCTCGCCAGCTTCACGGGTTGGGTGGACGAAGTGCAGATTTGGAGCAAGTCGCTCTCTGCCTCCGAGGTACTGGAAGCCATGAAGGGCTACGAGACCGCTCCCGCAGGCTTGGAGGGCTACTTCACCTTCGAAGAAACCAAGACCGATGCCGATGGCAACATCTACTTCCCCAACAAGGGTCAGGCTGCCAGCAAGGTTGCAGGCGCCTACATGACCACGGGCAAGGAAGTCAACGGTAAGAACGAGGACATCAAGCAGAACCAGCTCACCACCGCCCTCGGCGTGCCCTCTATCACGGGTGTCAACAACATCACCTACGAATCAACCAAGTGGATGATTGACAATTCGCAAGTAGAAGCAACAAGCGAGACCACGGCCACCGTGAAGGTGATGAAGGAAGGCACTTATCCTGTCACTGTCGTAGCCAGCAACTCTTGGGGCTCCACCTCCAAGACTGTCACCGACTACCTCGTTATCAAGGGTATTGCCGATGGTATCGACGGTACGACTGCCGACCGCGAAGCAGGCTACATGATTTATCCGCGCGCCTTCCAAGACAAGGCCGACCTCCTCTTCGCAGAAGACGGCCTGTTCACCATCAAGGTGTTCACAACGGATGGTCGTCAGGTTTCCAGCCAGGAATTTGAGGCCCGCTCAGGCGAACTCAAGGAAGTAAGCCTCGGCCAGGCCGCCAGCGGCACCTACGTCGTAGCAGTAATCAAGGACGGCAAGGCTGTACGCTCCTTCAAGATTCAGACGAAATAATTCCAACCAGCCCCAGGCTGCCTAGTCAGCCTGGGTGAGCAATAAACTGCGGGCTGTGCCAGACGTTTGGCACAGCCCGCTTTGCGTGTAGTAACTAAGCGGAGAGTCAACTACCGCACAGAGTTTGCGCTACATTTCTCCCCATCACTTCCGTTTCAATCTCCCCGACTTTTGTTTTTCTAAAGGAAATCTTCGTTGCCCCACAGCTGTGAGGCAATTGCACCACAGTTGTGGGGCAACGGGAATATCCTTTGAAAAAACAAGAATCAGGCTTGAAAAAACAAGAATTGTAACTACTCAGGTGGATATTTAATTGCAAATTGCGCTGGAAGAAATGTACCGCACGTTGCTCGCTCTAAGTTTGCGGACGAAAGCGGCGAGGTCGCTA
>SAMEA3663047__coassemble_870_pt1 | contig 10773 bp, 8 predicted proteins | sample SAMEA3663047__metabat2_low_PE_025 | metagenome-assembled genome bin SAMEA3663047 (sample SAMEA3663047) | pig gut metagenome | biome: pig gut; feature: pig-associated habitat; material: faeces | place: France | collected 2012
CCATTTTGCAGGGTGCTGCCTGGTTGTAGGGTGCTCATATAAATTGTGGTAGAGTTGAGAATAAGGGAGACTGGTGAGGGGAAACTCGACAAACAGAAAGTCGTTACTGGGAGAGGACAAGGCGCAAGCCGTGGTCGCTGTACAAGTACCCCGGCTCGTAGCAGATCCGGCTCGAGGAGCGGCAGTCCCTCGGCGAGTTGTCCCAGCTGCCCCCGCGGAGCACGCGTTTATATCCACTGCTTGCGCCAGTAGGGTTGGTCTGGGCGTCGCTGCTGTAACTGCCATACCCGTCCTGGCACCATTCCTGGACGTTGCCCGACATGTCGTAGATGCCGAGTTCGTTGGGTTGTTTGGTCTTCACGGGATGCGTATTGTGGTCGTTGTTGCCGTCGTACCATGCCACGTCGTCTATGCTGCTGCTGCCGCTGTATGGCGTGTGACGGCTTTGGTTGCCGCCGCGGGCAGCGAATTCCCACTCCGCTTCGGTGGGGAGGCGGAATTTTTTGCCCGTGAGTGCGTTCAACTTGTAGATGAAGGTCTGGCACTCGTTCCAGTAAACGTTTTCCACGGGATGATTGTTACTGTTACCTTTGCGCGCAGAGGGATTGCTGCCCATCACTGCCTTCCATAGTGCCTGCGTCACCTCTGTCTCGCCGATGTAGTAGCTGCTCAGCGTGACTTGGTGGGTGGGTTTCTCGTTATCGTCAGGATTCTCCATTTCCGAGGTGGCGCCCATGGTGAAGGTGCCGCCCTCTACGGGAATCATTGTGAAGGATACCCCGTTTGCTTCAAAGGTCATCTTCTCACCCTGCGAGTGATTATTCAACATGAACACTGTTGCAACAATTACAACTATTACTATTACCGAAAGAGCGACTCCTAAGCCTGTCCAGTAAGTGTGTTTTTTTTCAAGCACAGGTGCGTGGCTTTGTTTTGGCTGAGGCTGGGGTTGTGCCTCGGCCTGCTCTTTATGTTGCACAATCGCAGCTGGCGCAGTCCCTTCACTAATAATGGTCTGAACGGTGTAAGGCTGCGAGAGCTGCTGTGTTGCTGGCTGCATCGATGGCTCTTGCTCAGGCTTCTTCTCTAACAGGTTGATGAAGCTGTCCATGTCGTGGAGGCGGTCCTTGCGCAGGGGCTCCATGGCTTGGAAAATGACACTGATGGCGCGCTGGCTTACTTTCTTGGCGTGGAGTTCCTGCACGGGGATGCCGTTGTTGGCCAGAATAGAGGCGTGTTCGGGCGTGATGCCCGTGAGGAGATTAAAGAATGTGGCACCTAGGGCGTATATATCCATCTCGGACGAGAAGATGCCCGCTGCCTCGAGGCCGTATTGCTCAATGGGGGCATAGCCATTGCTGATACCAAGCGGCGTATGGCTGGTGGCCTTCGCCGTGGAATAGTCGTATTGCTTGCTCATACCAAAGTCGATGAGCATAGGTTCATCGTTGGTACTCAGCAGAATGTTGGCGGGCTTCACGTCGAGGTGCATCATCTTGTGCTGGTGGACGAAGCGAAGGGCCTTGGCCACCTTGAGGATATAGCGCGTGGCTTCGGCTTCGCTGAGGTGGCCCTCGCGTTTTACCTTGTCATGGAGCGAGCCGTTTTGTGCGTACTTCATGACGTAGTAGGCCGTGCTGTTCTCCTCGAACACGTCAATGATGCTTACGATATTGGGGTGCTCCAGTTTGGCAATGTTGCGCGCCTCCTTGAGAAACTTATTGCGGTAGCGTTCAACGAGCTCGCGGCTGCCTTCGGTGGCAATCGTGACATGGTGTGTGTCGGCATTGCGCACGCAGAAATTCTCCATGAAGAACTCCTTGATGGCCACGATGCGGTTCAGCCCTTGCTGCAGGGCGAGGTAGGTGATGCCGAAGCCGCCTTGGCCAAGTACGCGCAGTATTTCGTATTTGCCATTTTGCAGGGTGCTACCTGATTGTAGGGTGCTCATATAAATTGTGGTAGAGTTGAGAATAAGGGAGACTGGTGAAGGGAAAGGCTTAGGCACTATCAGAGTTACCCTCACCCTTTCTTGGGCAAAGGTAATGATTCTCAAGGAATTTGTGGGGAATTAGCCAGTCGTTTTGTTAGAAAATCCAAAAAGATATGTAACTTTGTGGAAAATTTAAGGAAACTTTATATCACCATTCAAGGGACGTGCGGCACATTGCTCACCTCCGAGGACGAGGAGAACGAAGCCGCCGCAACGCAAAAAAAATCGCTCTATTCCCTTTTCGTTTGGTCAATTATACCGCTCCGTTTCTCATCCATACAGAAATATCGTACCTTTGCACTTGCAGAGACGGAGGCACGCCCGCCTCCCCTCCTTTCTAAGAAAATATGACGCCATGAAAAAAATCCTTTTTACCCTTGTGCTGCTGAGCCTGCCCCTGTGCATGCTTGCGCAGCACACCTATACGCTGGACGAATGCCGAAATTTGGCCCTGAAACAAAACAAGCAGTTGGCCATCCAGCAGACGCAAATAGATAAAGCCACCTACGACCGCAAGGCTGCTGGCACCAACTATCTGCCTAAGGTGTCGCTGGCCGCTGGCTATATGCTGACGAGCCAGGAAATCTCCCTGCTGAGCGATGATCAGAAGGCCACGCTCTCCAACCTCGGCACCAACATGACAGGCAACCTCTCGCAGGCCATGATGCAAATCGTGCAGCAGCACCCCGAACTGGCACCGCTCGTGCAACAGGCGGGACAGTTGATGCCAAATGTGGCGGGAGCGGTCAATGGCATGGGACAAAGCGTGGTGGATGCCCTCCACACGGACACGCGCAACGCAGTGGCAGGCGCTGTTCTGCTCACCCAGCCCCTCTACATGGGCGGCAAGATTCGCGCCTACAACCAAATCACCCACTACGCCGAGGAAATCGCGCAGGAGAAGTTGCGCGGCGGACGGCAGGAGGTTATCCTGCAAGTGGACCAGGCGTATTGGCAGGTGGTTTCGCTGGCAAACAAGGAGCGGCTGGCCATCAGTTATCGCGATATGCTCCAGCAGTTGAACAAGGACGTTGAAGCACTCATCCGCGAGGGAGTGGCCACGCGCGCCAATGCCCTCAACGTGAGCGTGAAACTCAACGAGGCGGAGATGACCCTGCTCAAGGTGCAGGACGGACTGAGCCTCGCGCGTATGCTGCTCTGCCAGATTTGCGGACTGCCGCTCGAATCGTCGCCCCAACTGGCGGAGGAGAAGATGGAGGACCTCTCGGCTGTGCCAATGCCCTTGGCCAGCACCGACAGCCTGAGTTGGCAGTGGCGCCCCGAACTGCGCCAACTCGAAAAGGCGGTGAACATCTACGATGCCAAGGTGCAGGTGCAGCGCAGTGACTTCCTGCCACATCTGGCCCTGATGGGCGGCTACGCCACGACCTATCCTTCGCTGGTCAACGGATTCGAGAAACGTTTCCGCGGCATCTGGAATGTGGGCGTGACGCTCAAGGTGCCCGTGTGGAACTGGGGCGAAGGCCGCTACAAGGTGCGCTCGGCCAGGGCGGAGGCACAGATTGCCCGCCTCAACCTGGACGAGGCCCGCGAGAAGGTGCAACTGCAAGTGAGCCAAAGCCGCCTGCGCGCCAACGAGGCGGAGCGCAAACTCCGACTGAGCGAGCACAACCTCGAACAGGCAGAGGAAAACCTGCGCGTGGCACAGGCGGGTCACAAAGAGGGTGTTGTCAGCACAACCGACCTGCTCGGCGCACAAACCGCCTGGCTGCAAGCCCACAGCGAGCGCATCGACGCACAGATTGACGTAATGATTACTCGCAGCATGCTGGACAAGGCGCTGGGACGATTGGGAGAGTAGCGGTCGCTGCGCGACCTAGTTTCAACGGTCGCTGCGCTCCCTTAGTTTCAACGGTCGCTGCGCTCCCTGGTTTCAACGGAAGCCTGCGGCTTCCTGGTTTCAGGGAATCCCTTCGGGCTTCCTGTTTCAACGCAGCCTGCGGCTGCTGGCTCGATAGTCTTGGGATTACGTTGCAACATTTCTTTGTCCAGAGTTCGTTCTCATAGATAAGCACCTTCTAATAACTTCAATCATTCATAATAATTACATAGGAATCACGCCTCTCTCCTTTTCGGAAAGAACCAGGCAAATTCTTCCCTCTTATTTTAATCACCATGAAATCCAAGAACAATCTGAACCTCTTGCCCGCGCTGGCCATCCTTGCCACCGTGGCTATCCTCGTCGCCATAGGCGGCACATTTGCCTTCTCCCACCACCAAGACTACATTCAGGGACAGGCCGAAACCGAAGAGTATCGCGTATCGAGCAAAGTGCCAGGACGCGTCTACCGCTTCTACGTGAAAGAGGGCGACCAAGTGCACGCTGGCGACACGCTGGCACTGCTCGAAGCACCCGATATTGACGCCAAACTGGCACAAGCCGAGGCCGCACAATCGGCTGCTATGGCGCAAAACCGCAAGGCCGAGCGCGGCGCACGCCAAGAGCAAATTCGCGCTGCCTACGAGATGTGGCAGAAAGCAAAAGCGGGACTCGAAATCACCCAGAAATCCTACGAACGCATCAAGCGCCTGCACGATGAAGGCGTGATGACAGCACAGAAACTGGACGAGATTACCGCACAGCGCGATGCTGCCATCGCCACCGAGCAAGCGGCCAAGGCGCAATATGATATGGCCGTCAATGGTGCCGACCGCGAAGATAAAGCAGCAGCCATAGCACTGGTGGAAAAAGCCCGCGGCGCCGTTCGCGAAGTCAATTCGTACCTCAGCGAAACCGTTCTCATAGCCCCCTGTGCAGGCGAGGTGAGCGAGATTTTCCCGCAGGAGGGTGAACTCGTGGGCACAGGAGCGCCCATCATGCACATTGCCAAAATGCAGGATATGTACGTAACCTTCAACGTGCGCGAAGACCGCCTCGGTACTCTGAAAATGGGACAAACCATCAAGGCAACCGTTCCCGCACTGGGCGACAAGGTAATCAGCGTGCGCATCAACCACATCAAAGACCTCGGTAGTTATGCAGCCTGGAAAGCCACCAAGGCCACAGGCGACTACGACCGACGCACTTTCGAGGTGAAGGCCGTACCAGTGAAGGCCATTCCCGAACTGCGCCCTGGTATGTCGGTGCTCCTGAAATAAGCGGGCACACCTATTATATATAGGAGTAGCAGCGACCTATCCCTTCCATCGCATTACCAATACATTCGAACTAGCAGCCAAAGGCTGCGTTGAAACCAGGGAGCGAAGCGACCGTTGAAACTCTGAAACTAGCAGCCGAAGGCTGCGTTGAAACTAGGGAGCAAAGCGACCGTTGGAACTAGCAGCCAAAGGCTGCGTTGAAACCAGGGAGCAAAGCGACCATTGAAACTCTGAAACTAGCAGCCAAAGGCTGCGCAAAACTATGTCCCATCCCCTACCCCAAATAATAAAGCGCGAATTTCTGCGTTTGGCCAAGGACCCTGTGTATATCTTTTGCATGGTCCTGGCTCCACTCGTTTGCTTCGTGTTCTTCACCTCACTGATGGACGAAGGCCTGCCACAGGAGTTGCCCGTCGGCTTGGTGGACCAAGATGCCACAACAACGAGTCGCCAGATCTCGCGCAACCTCGACGCTTTCCAGCAGACACACATTGTGGCGCACTATCCCGATGCAAGCGAAGCACGGCGCGCCGTGCAGCGTGGCGAGATTTATGGTTTCTACCTCATACCCAAAGGCACGGCCCGCAAAGCCCTGCGACAGGAACAGCCTCGCCTGTCCTTCTACATGAACTATTCCTACCTCGTGGCAGGCAGCCTCATCTATCGCGATATGCGCATGATGAGCGAACTGGCCTCGGGCGCAGCCGCACGAAGCGTGCTCTATGCCAAAGGAGCCACAGAGGGACAAGCCATGGCCTATCTCCAACCCATTGTCATTGAAACACACGCCATCGGCAACCCTTGGCTGAACTACAACATCTATCTCAGCAACACACTCCTGCCCGGCATCCTGATGCTCTTCGTTTTCATGGTGACGGTCTATAGCATCGGGTCGGAAATCAAGGAGCGACAGGGCAGCCGCTTACTGGCTATGGCCCACGGGAATATGCTCCACGTCATCGTAGGTAAACTCCTGCCGCAAACACTTATCTTCCTGTTGATGGGCTCGGCCTATGTGTTCTATCTGTATGGCTATTTGCAGTTTCCCTGCCACTGCGGCATTCCCTCCATCTGGGCATTGATGGCCCTCTTCGTACTGGCCTCGCAGGGCATGGGCGTGATGATGATTAGCGCATTGCCCACACTGCGCCTCGGTCTGAGTTTTGCATCGCTGTGGGCCGTCATTTCGTTCAGCATTTGCGGTATGTCGTTCCCCGTGATGGCCATGGACCCCACGCTCCAGGGTTTGTCGCTGCTCTTTCCGCTGCGCCATTATTTCCTGATATACGTCAACAGCGCGCTGGATGGCTATCCCCTGCTCAACGCCTGGCCCTACATTGTGGCCCTCATCGGTTTTGCGTCACTGCCCTACCTTCTAGCCTGGCGGCTCAAGCACGTACTGCTGCACGCCAAGTATGAGAAATAACTATCCCCCCTCTATGATTCGTAGATACCTCCAATATCTCCAGCAGTCCCTTCGCGATTGGAACGAAATCTTTCTGAGCGAATTGCGGACAATATTCAGCGACGCAGGTGTGTTGATTTTCTTCATCCTTGTGCCGCTGGGCTATCCCCTGCTCTATACCTTTATATATAATAAGGAGACTATCCGCGAGGTGCCCGTGGCCGTCGTGGACAACAGTCGCACGAAAATCAGCCGCGAATACCTTCGCCGCCTTGACGCTACGGCCGATGTGCAAATCGTCAGCCATTGCGCTGACATGGCAGAGGCACGCGACCTCGTCCGCGAGCGCGAAGCCTATGGTGTGGTGGAGATTCCCGCAGATTTCAGCAAGGCTCTCAACCGCGGCAAGCAGACTTCCGTGAGCATCTTCGTGGACATGAGCGGACTGCTCTACTACAAAGCCATCCTCACCAGCAACACCAACGTGTCGCTCTCAATGAATGCCGACATCAAAGCACAACGTGCCGGTGCCACTACCGCCCAGCAGGAAGCCGTCAGCGTACAGCCGATTGCCTACGAGGAGGTGAGCCTCTTCAATCCGACCAATGGCTTCGCCTCATTCCTTATCCCCGCCGTGCTGATATTGCTTATCCAGCAAACGCTCATCCTTGGCGTGGGCATGGCAGCAGGAACGGCGCGCGAGGCAGGACGTCTGGGACGATTACTCCCAGCCATGGAGCGGCGCGGCGGACTGATGCGCATCATCCTGGGCAAGGGGGCGGCCTATCTGCTGGTGTATCTGCCCATATCGGTCTATGTGCTCGGCATCGTTCCCCACCTCTTCCGCCTCAACCAACTGAGCAATCCGTGGACGCTGCCCCTATTCGTGGTGCCCTATCTCATGGCCTGCATCAGTTTCTCCCTAGCCCTGAGTGCGATTCTCAAGCACCGCGAAACGGTCATCCTTCTCGTGGTCTTCACCAGCGTACCCCTGCTCTTTATCTCGGGCATCAGTTGGCCAGGCTCCTCCATTCCCGATTTCTGGAAATACGTCTCGTACATCTTCCCCTCCACCTTCGGCATCAACGGCTTCATCAAGGCCAACAACATGGGTGCACCGCTGGCCTACCTCCGCACGGAGTGCACCATGCTGTGGCTGCAAGCCTTCCTATATTTCTTTGTAGCCGTGGCCATGTACCGCAGAAATCTCATGCGAATCAAGGACTGAACGGCCGCAAAGTCCTGCGGCAAGGGCTAATATCTTAAAAATTAGTCGTATCTTTGCGGCCGAAAAAAGAAAATAGGAGAAAAATATGTTTGAAAATCTCAGCGAAAGACTTGAACGCTCGTTCAAAATATTGAAAGGCGAAGGCCGCATCACGGAAATCAACGTGGCCGAAACGCTCAAGGACGTACGCCGCGCCCTCCTTGATGCCGACGTCAATTATAAGGTAGCCAAGACCTTCACCGATACTGTCAAGCAAAAGGCCCTCGGACAAAACGTGCTCACCGCCGTGAAGCCGGGACAACTGCTCGTGAAGATTGTACACGACGAGCTGGCCACACTCATGGGAGGTACGGCACAGGAACTCCAACTCAAGAGCCATCCCGCCGTCATCCTCATGGCAGGTCTCAACGGTGCGGGTAAGACCACCCTCTCGGGCAAACTCGCACTCCTGCTCAAGACGAAGAAAAACCGCCGCCCCCTGCTCGTAGCCTGCGACGTCTATCGTCCCGCAGCCGTTGAGCAGCTCCGCGTGCTGGCAGAGCAGATTGACGTGCCCATCTATATGAATCTGGAGAGCCAAGACCCCGTGGCCATCGCCCGCGAAGGCATCCAGCACGCCAAGGCCAAGGGATACGACACGGTTATCGTCGATACCGCTGGTCGTTTGGCCGTTGACGAGGAACTGATGCGCGAGATTGCAGCCATCAAGGAGGCATGCCAGCCCGACGAAACGCTCTTTGTCGTTGACGCCATGACGGGACAGGACGCTGTGAATACCGCCAAGGAATTCAACGACCGCCTGGACTACGATGGCGTCGTCCTGACAAAACTCGATGGCGACACCCGCGGCGGTGCAGCCCTGAGTATCCGCACCGTGGTGGACAAACCCATCAAATTTGTCGGCACAGGCGAGAAAATGGAAGCCCTCGACGTGTTCCACCCTGAGCGAATGGCCGACCGCATCCTTGGCATGGGCGACATCGTCAGCCTCGTGGAGCGCGCACAAGCCCAATACGACGAGGAGGAAGCCAAGAAGCTGCAGCGCAAAATCCAGAAAAACCAATTCGACTTCGACGATTTCCTCGGCCAGATTCAGCAAATCAAGAAAATGGGCAACCTCAAGGAACTCGCCTCCATGATTCCCGGCGTGGGCAAGGCTCTCAAGGACATTGACATCGATGACAACGCCTTCAAGAGTATCGAAGCCATTATCCAGTCTATGACCCCGAAGGAGCGCAAGCACCCCGAAATCCTCAACCAAAGCCGCAAGAACCGCATCGCCAAGGGTTCGGGCACCACACTGCAGGAGGTAAACCGCCTCGTCAAGCAGTTTGACCAAACGCGCAAGATGATGAAGATGGTGACTGGCTCGAAGATGGGCAAGATGATGGGCAAAATGCCCATGATGCCTGGGATGCCCGGAATGCCGAAAATGAAATAAGAAATTATAAACAAAAGGGCAGGCCTCAGAACATTCAGAGCCTGCCCTTACTTTTAGTGGATAGCCTATAAATCCTAGGGGATAGCCTATAAATTAGTCTTTGATGGGATGTTGGTTTCTATTAGGCTTAGATTTCTTTCTACCTCTGACAGAACCCACCTTATAAGCGTAACCATACAAACATCTATACCATGACAATCATTGACGGCAAAGCCACTGCGGCTCAAATCAAGCAGGAAATTGCGGCCGAGGTTCAGCAGATGATAGCCAACGGCATGAAACGGCCGCACCTCTCAGCCGTACTCATCGGCCACGATGGCGGCAGCGAAACCTACGTGCGCAATAAAATCCTGGCCTGCGAGGCGTGCGGTTTCACCTCCTCGCTCCACCGCTTCGAGGACGATGTGACGGAAGAAGAACTCCTCGACTGCATTCACCAACTCAACGAAGATGCCGACGTGGACGGCTTTATCGTGCAACTGCCCCTGCCCCACCACATCAACAAGGAGCGCATCATAGAAGCCATTGACTACCGCAAGGACGTGGACGGCTTCCATCCCATCAACGTGGGCCGTATGGCCATCGGCCTGCCCTGCTTCCTCAGCGCCACGCCCCGCGGCATCCTCGAACTCCTCCAACGCTACCACATCGAGATGAGCGGCAAAAAGTGCGTCGTGCTGGGCCGCAGCAACATTGTGGGCAAACCCATGTCGCAACTCATGATGCAGAAGGAGCACGGCGACACGACCGTCACCGTATGCCATAGCCACAGCCAAGACATCGCGGAGGAATGCCGCCAAGCAGACATTCTCATCGCCGCCATCGGCAAACCTGGCTACGTGACGGCCGATATGGTGAAGCCTGGAGCCGTAGTCATCGACGTAGGTACGACCCGCGTGCCCGACCCCAGCCGTTCCAGCGGCTACCGCCTCTCGGGCGATGTTGATTTCGAGCACGTAGCTCCCCTGTGCAGCTATATCAGTCCCGTTCCCGGCGGCGTCGGTCCTATGACCATCTGTATGCTGATGCGCAACACGCTGGCGGCTGCCAAGCACGAGTATTACTAGCAGAGAGAACGAGAACGCAGACGATTTCTGCGTAAAATGCAATGTACCGCACGTTGCTTGCAACGTGTGGCCCAGCGAAAAAGGAACTTGAGGATATTTCCGAATTTCGCGGAGCCACACGTTGCAAGCAACGCGCGGTACATTGCATTTACGCTGAAAGCAAACTGGCTATATGGTCGGACACAAAAAAGGATTGCCGTTTCTAGCAATCCTTCTTATCTAGTAGCGAGAAAGGGACTTGAACCCTTGACCTTCGGATTATGAATCCGACGCTCTAACCAGCTGAGCTATCTCGCCATTCGCGGAGTAGGTTTCCCCCTCGTTTGCGAGTGCAAAAGTAGGAAATATATTTGAAACTGCCAAATGCTTTGCAGATTTTTTTGCTTTCCCGCGCAAAATGGATTACGGATTTATATAGATTACGGGTTACTACTTAGGTAGATTATTGCTGGCTAGGGATACTATTCGGTGCGCACAGACGGCATGATTATCGGGCCATAAGTTGGTTGCAAAACCTGA
>SAMEA3663047__coassemble_877_pt1 | contig 10724 bp, 9 predicted proteins | sample SAMEA3663047__metabat2_low_PE_025 | metagenome-assembled genome bin SAMEA3663047 (sample SAMEA3663047) | pig gut metagenome | biome: pig gut; feature: pig-associated habitat; material: faeces | place: France | collected 2012
ACCGCAAACCGAAGGTCCACACGTTGCCTCGCAATCTAGAACGACCTGAGTAGTTGCTTCGTGCGAAGCGTTGCGCGAGCCTGAAGATGGGCACAAAAAAGAGAGTGCGTCTATGCTGACACACTCTTTCTTCTGTTGGGTTGCTTCAATCGGCTGCGGCTTAGGCGAGCTGCTCGGCGATGAAGGCTTGCATCTTCTGCTGGTGAGCTTCTACGCTCTGGAGGAGCTTGAACTGGGCCTTCGAGCGGACGAGGTTGTGCTGGGGGTACTGCGTCTTGTAGTAGGTGTCGCCTGACATAAGGTCTTTGAATGTCTCCATGGTCCTTTATATATATGGTTCCACATCTTTTCCACATGGTGCAGGCAACAGACCTGCCATCTTGAAGTGCTCTCAGGCCAATTTCTCAATGAGAGGGGAAGCGGGGTGTGTCTCCCTCGCCGCACCAGAACACTCTGTTCTTTGATTTCGTCCATCCGTGGCAGCCGAAAGGTAGAGTGCCATGCGAGCGTTTGAAACTCAGTTCAGGATATTTGTCATAGGCAAAGCGAATGGCTTCTTCCTCGCTGGGGTAGTGGAAATCGCGAGGCATCATGGCCCAGAACGTATCTTCGTTGTGTAGGTGCTCGCGGTTGTGAGTGACAGCAAAGCGATAGACATCCGCTTCCTGTTCACGGATAACGCGCAGGTGGCTTTCGACCTTGCGCAACGACAGTCCGCCATTGCCCACCTTGCCATATCTGTCGAAACGGGTGAGGCGGCCGCGCAGGTGGGTGATTCGTTTGTACAGACGCAAGAGTTGCGCAATCACGGGCAAGGTATAGACGCGCCGTTGCAACCAGGGCGCGCCCACATAGTCATAGTCGCGCAGACACCATTCGGCCAAGTTGTCGCGAAAGATGAAAACATCCAACTGCGCAATCAGAATATACTTGAAATCAGCAAAGGCAGCGTAAAATTCGCTAGCCAGCATCAAGCGGTTGTACCCTTTGATGTCGGCAAAGTAGGCTGTATTGAAGGCACGAAATGCCAGCATCGGAAATTCCTGCCCAATAGCCGAGGTGTCCATTCCCTCGGGGTGAATCACCGTGATGGGATATGCCGCAAGCATGCGGCAGGTCTGGGTCAGCGAGATACGGTCGCTTTCGCTCAACTGCGGGCGATAGATAGGCACCAGCACATTGACCAGACGTCCGTCTTTGTCTGAATGGTCGGGAGTAGAGCCAATAGGATTTTGGTTGTATGACATCGGTAAAGATTGTGGATGAATAATTTCGGCAGGTACTATAAATTAGTTGCTATGGAAGGTTGCTATGGAAGGTTGCTATGGAAGGTTTCTATGGAAGGTTTCTATGGAAGGTTGCGTTTCTGCTATGCTTGGATGTATTCACGCCTCTCGTATCGTAACTTTTTGCTTTTCATGAAGGAGCGCAGCGCGGGCTACGTGACTGAATGAAAAGCAAAGACCTACGGTACGATAGCCAGACGTAATTCTCGACACATCGTAAGCTGATTTACAGAATCCTTGTTGGACAGCCAGGGGGAACTTGTTTTCGTTGACAGGCCGGGGGGCGGTTGGTTTTGGTCGGGATGTTCTTCTGATTAGCACACCTTGCTTGGGCTTTCTCTTGGCCGGAGATTTCTTCTGACACCTGCTCTTTCCATGAGGAATCCCCACTTACGCCTCGCTTGCCTTGTGCCCGAACTCCCTGCCACGCGAGCAACGTGCGGCACATGGTCCTGCGATGCGGGATGCACTTGGTGTAAAAGAGAGAGAGGGGCATCTTTGTTCGACACTCCTCTCTCTTGGTTGTAACTTTCAATCGGCTGCGGCTTAGGCGAGCTGCTCGGCGATGAAGGCTTGCATCTCCTGCTGGTGAGCTTCTACGCTCTGGAGGAGCTTGAACTGGGCCTTCGAGCGGACGAGGTTGTGCTCGGGGTACTGCGTCTTGTAGTAGGTGTCGCCGTTGATATAGTCGGCCAAGAAGCGTACGGTCTGCATGTAGGGGAAGAGGGCGGCTGCGTAGGGCAGGTTCTCAATCTCCAGCGGAGTGAGGAAGCAGCGGGCACTCTTGAGGTAACCCTCGGTGAAGGCCTTGAAGATGTCCATATTGAAGTTGACATTGTCGAGGTCCTTGTCGTCCTCCTTGCCCGTGTTGGCTGCGGAGCGGAGGAAGTCGCCGAAGTCGGAGAAGATGAAGTTGGGCATCACGGTGTCCAGGTCGATGACGCAGAGCACCTTGCCGTCCTGGTCGAAGAGGATGTTGTCCACCTTCGTGTCGCAATGGCAGATACGCTTGGGGAGTTTGCCTTCGCGGTGGAGGCGTTCGCCTTTGCACATTTCTTCGGCGCGTGCTTCGAGTTCGTCAACGAGCCACTGCACCTCGGCCAGACGACCAGCCTTGTTTTCGGCCACGGCCTCGCGGAGTTGCTGGAGGCGGAACTCCATGTTGTGGAAGTCCTTGATGGTTTCGCCCAACTGTGCGGGGATGTCGGCGAGCATTGCTTGGAAGTTGCCGAAGGTTTCGCCTACGATGTAGGAGCTTTCGGGGGTCACTGCGGTTTGGCTAACGGTATCGGGGATGAACACCATCACGCGCCAGTACTTTTCGCCATCGAAGTGGTAGTACTTGCCGTCCTTGGCGGGTACGAAGCGGAGCACTTTGCGCTCAAGATCTGCCACGCCATTGGCCTCGTGTTTGGCGCGGATGTGGTTGGTCACGGCCACGATGTTGTCCATCAGCATATCCACGTCGGGGAAGATGGCGTTGTTCACGTGCTGGAGCACATAGTTGGGGGCGTCGCCCTCGGTTTCCACTTTGTAGGTGGTGTTGATGAGTCCGTTGCCAAGGGGACGAACGTCGCTGACGTTGCCCTGGATTTCAAACTGCGAAACGATGTTTTGGAGATTCAGGTCCATTGGATAATAAGTATTTAAGGTTAATGTTGGATGCAAATAAGGGAGGAGCAGGGCGCCGTTACTGACGGAGCTCTTCGCCACTGATGCCGAGGGCAGCCATAAGGCTGTAGCCCAGGATTTCGCTGAAGAATTGTCGGCTGTTGGGCAGAGGATTCATGCTGAAGAAGGTGACATCGTGTCGGCCTTCTGCTTTCTCAACGATGCGGCGCAGGCGGTCGAACTGGCTGTCCATGTCGGCCACGACCATGATGCGCTCCACCTGTGCGGAGGTGAGGAGCATCTCGAGGCTTTCGGCGTAGAGGTCTTCGGCCGTGATGGGGCCTTCCGCCTGTACGGAGTGGAGGGTGAACTCGCCGAGGTTGTCGCTGAAGGCTTTGCCGTCCAGTTCATCCTTGTAGTGGGCGGGCGCGAAATGCTGGAGCTTTGGGTTTTCGGGTCGATGGATGAATACGGCCTGCAGGTGGTTGTCGCCAGGGCGCAGTCCGCCGTCCAGTGCGATGCAGTCGAGCCATCGGGCGAGGTCGGCGGGCGGAATGCGTCGGCCAATCATGCGCTCGAAGTTGACGATGAGGTCGAAGGCCACGCGGTCTATGTAGTCGCCGTCCACCAGGATAATGTTGGGCGACCATTCCACGACGGCGGGCATGGGCAGGGCGATATTGTCGATGGGTTTTGTCATGGTTTGCGCTCTCCTCCTTGTTTCCTACAGCAGGGCTGCCATTTGTTCTTGCAACTGCTTGGCGGCCTGACCAGCGGCTTCGGCAAAGGCGGGTGTCGAGTCGGCGTAGATGATGCCGCGCGAGGAGTTGACCAGCAGGCCGCAGTGCGAGGTCATGCCGTACTTGCACACCTCCTCCAGCGAACCGCCCTGTGCGCCTACGCCGGGCACGAGCAGGAAGTGGGTGGGAGCGATGGCGCGCACGTCCTCGAAGGCGCGGCCGCGGGTGGCCCCGACAACGTACATCATCTGGTCGGGCGTGGCCCATTCGCCCGAACGGCGCAGCACGCGCTCAAAGAGCTTCTCGCCCTGCGCCGACTCCATCATCTGGAAGTCCTGCGAACCAGGGTTGCTCGTCAGTGCCAGCAGGATGACCCACTTACCCGGGTAGCCCAGGAAGGGCTTCACGCTGTCCTCGCCCATATAGGGGGCCACGGTCACGGCGTCCACGTCCAGTTCCTCGAAGAGGGCGCGGGCGTACATGGCCGAGGTATTGCCAATGTCGCCGCGCTTGGCGTCGGCAATGATGAATTGGTCGGGATAGTTCTCGCGGATATATCGCACGGTCTTTTCGAAGGCATCCCAGCCCTTGAGGCCGAAGCACTCGTAGAAGGCGAGGTTGGGCTTGTAGGCCACGCAGTAGGGGGCCGTCGCATCAATGATAGCCTTGTTGAAGGCGAAGATGGGGTCGGCCTCGGCAAGGAGGTGCTGCGGTATCTTCTTGAGGTCGGTGTCCAAGCCTACGCAGAGAAAAGACTTCTTGCGGGTGATGTTTTGTACGAGTTCTTCACGTGTCATAATCGTAGATTTTTAAGGTAGGTTCTATGAGAATCGCTACCTTCCATTGATACTAATTTATAGGACCTAGCTTTAGGAATAGGGTTGGAAAAGGGCCTACGCCGTACGACTTAGGTCTTGCAAAAATAGTTTTTTTTAAGCAGACCACCGCCTCGCCTCAAATAAAAATATTACTTTTGCGGTAAACATTCTTAATAATTCCATTTCAACCGCTATGGCAAACTCCGCTTTTTCTCCAGTTTCATCCGATAGTTCGCGCCAGCTTCTCACGCGGCGACAACGAATGCGCCGCGAGCGGTTGAAGGAACTCTACGCCACGATTCGCCATACGCTGGCGAAGGAGCGGCCCTATCGCCACCCCGACTGCAATGCCCGCACCATGGCCCAGCATCTTGGCATATCGCCGCGCCTGTTGGCCGAGGCCATCAACGAATGGGGCAAGGGCGAGAACTTTGCGGCCATGGTCACGCGCTATCGTCTGCGCCTTGCCTGCCAACTGCTGCGCGACCCGCGCCACGCCTATACAACGAGCGAGGAAATCGCCCTCCGTTCGGGCTTTGCCTCGCGCCAATCGTTCTACAACTCCTTCCGCCGGGCCTTCGGCATGACGCCCTGCGAATATCGCGAGAGCCAGCTGTCGCCTGCACAACTTGAATAATTTATAGAACTTACCTATAATGAGTCTAAACCTCTGACGTCCTCGGAGCCACACCTTGCGAGCAAGGTGCGGTACATTGCCTTGCAATGACGAGTTACCTGAGAGTTACAAAAAAACGTACTTCCCCCGCATTCCAAATACCAAATACCAAATGTCTCCCATGCTAACACCCGAAGAAAGAGCGCAAATCATAGCCCTCATCAAGGAACAGGTGGTGCCTGCCATCGGTTGCACCGAACCCATCTGTGTGGCTCTGGCCGTTGCCCGCGCCACCGAAGAACTAGGATGTCGCCCCACGCGCATCAAGGCACAACTGAGTGCCAATATTCTCAAGAACGCTATGGGCGTGGGCATCCCTGGCACAGGCATGGTGGGACTGCCCATTGCCATTGCCCTTGGCGCCATCGTGGGACGTGCGGCCTATGGGTTGGAGGTCTTGCGCGACTGCACGCCCGAGGCTGTTGAGCAGGGCAAGGCGTATATTGCCGAAGACCGCATACAGATTGGGCTTAAGGAAGACGCGCCCAGCAAGCTCTATGTGGAGATTCATACCTATGATGACGAGGGCCACAAGGCTGAAGTGGTGATAGCCCATCGCCATACACACCTTATATATATAGCGCGCGACGGACAGGTCACGCTTGACCTGCGCCACACCGCCGACTGTGTATCAGAGGCTGCCGCCACACAGAACGAGGACGCACCGCTCGTGCTGAACATGCGCAAGGTGTACGACTTTGCCACCACTGCGCCGCTGGCCGAAATTGAATTCATTCAGGAGGCGCGCCGTCTCAACGAAGCAGCTGCCCAACAGTCGCTCGCGGGCAACTACGGCCACTGCTTGGGCAAGGCTCTCTCGCGCCCATTGGGCCGCGGCATAATGGGCGACAGCATCTTCTCGCACATCCTCTCCAGCACGGGCTGCGCCTGCGATGCGCGTATGGCTGGCGCCATGATTCCCGTCATGAGCAATTCGGGCAGTGGCAATCAGGGCATCTGCGCCACGAATCCCGTGGTGGTCTTTGCCGAGGAGAACCACAATACAAACGAGGAAATGATTCGCGCCTTGATACTCAGCCACCTGACGGCTATCTATATCAAACAGCACCTCGGTTCGCTCTCCGCCCTCTGCGGATGCGTGGTGGCATCCACGGGCTCGAGCTGCGGCATCACCTATCTGATGGGCGGTGGCTACGAACAAGTGACCTACGCCGTGAAGAATATGATAGCCAACCTCACGGGCATGATTTGCGATGGCGCTAAACCGAGTTGCGCCCTCAAGCTGACCTCTGGCGTGAGCACAGCCGTACTCTCGGCGATGCTGGCTATGCAGGGCGAGTGCGTCAGTTCGGTCGAAGGCATCATCGACGACGATGTGGACCTGAGCATTGCCAACCTCGTCAGCATCGGCGCCGACTCGATGAACGAAACCGACCGCAAGGTACTCGACATCATGACAAGCAAATAGGCCTCGCCTGCTTCCCACCATCCTCCTTCACCGAAAAACCATTCCGATATGAATACTTCCGAACAGACACTCCAAAAAATCACACGCGCCCTGCGCAAGGCAGCGTCTAAGTTTACGAACGATGCAGAAAATATGCCGCTCACCGACCTCTACCTACAGGTGAAGCAGGAGAGCGGCGAACTGCTCATATTTAACGACCAAGACGAGGAACTGACGCGCTGCGTGGTGGAAAGTTGGCTGGGCAATCAGGCCGAAAACTTCTACACCGACATCCAGCCCCTTCTGCTCAGCGCCATCCAGCAGGAGCGCGAACTCCTTGACAACCTGCCCATCCTCAAACCCTATTCCTTCGTGCTCATTGACGAGGAGAAGGAAACCATCGCCGAACTCCACCTCGTTGATGACGAACTGATGCTCGTTAGCGGCAACCTCATGGAGGGCCTCTCGGGCGACCTAGATAGTTTCCTCGAGGAGTTGATGCAGAAATAGACGGACATTTCGCAGAAATATCTGCCCCAGCCAAAGTCGCTCGACCGCTATCCGACAATGGCCTGGGCAGATATTTCTGCTTTTATAGAACCTACCTAGACGAAAGGGCGTGTGGTTAGAGATTCTAGTTTTTTTGCGCCCGCTCCCTCGTGAGGTAGGCAAAGAGCAGGAGGAGCAGTGCCGACACCATACCGATGGCGGCAAAGTAGTACCAAATGTAGTGGGCGTTTGCGCTGGCGGCTTGCCATGCCTCGTGGCTGCTGAAGAGGGCAGGGTCGGGGCAATACTTGGTGAGGAGAATGCCCGAGATGCCAAAGCCCAGGATGGACGAGAGGAAAGAATCCAAATGGCTGAAACCGAGGTAGAGACCTTCTTCGCCCTTGGGCGCCTGGAGGGAGAAATATTCCAGATAGCGCGGCGAGATGAAGCATTCGGCGAGGCCCTGACACACGATGCCGACAATCATCATCAGCGTCACGTTGGAGAGACCGCCGATGAGTTCGCTCTCAAACAGGTTGCCGCAAGCCATCAACAGGGCCGAGAGGGGGATGAGAAACATGCCGATGGTGATGGACGTGATGGCCGAACGCTTGGCCATAAGGCGCGTGACGAATCCCACACATACGACAACGACAAACGGATTGACGTTGGCAATCCATCCCGGACGGGCAGCCTCGCCTGCCATACGGATGACGTACTTCGGCATCGTGGCATAGAGTTGCTGCTGCACAATCCAAAAGCCCGTTACGATGAGAATCAGTGCCACCAATCGGCCATTGGAAAATACGCGCACAAGACCGCGGCCCACCTCGCGCATACTCTTGCCCTCGCCAGCCGTCTGGGCCGAACGATACAGGAAGAACACGGCCACCAGAGCGATGAAGGTCATTGCGGCCGAGAAATAGTTGATGGCAATATAGGCGTGCTCGCCAATGGCATGGCGCAAGGGGTCAATGATGCTCTTGCCCGTGAACGAACCGATATTGACCGTCATATAGAAGATGGAATAGGCGCGCGCACGATTCTCGCTCGTCGTTTCCTTGGCCACAGAGGCCGAGATGGTCGATTTGATGAAGGCGCCGCCCACCACCAGTATCACCATAATCGGCACGATAAGCCAGCGCAAGGACGAGTCGGGCAGTCCGCTGAACTGTGTGTGCTCACCATACTCCACCAGCCCGCAACTTTGCAGGAACGTGGGGAGAACGCCCAGGCCGAGATAGCCCAGCGACAGCAGGGTGAAGGCCAAAAGGAGGGATTTGCGGAAACAAATCTTGTCGGCGTAGGCACCCGTGAAGAGTGGCAACAGATAGAGGGCTCCGGAGAAGACACCTGAAATCATACTGGCCTCAAAATCGTTGAAGCCAAGCGTGTTGGAGAGATAGAGCGTGATGACAATGAAGATGGCATAGTAGGCCATGCGCTCAAACATCTCAACGGTGTTGCTCACCCAAAAGGCGCGGGAGTAGGTATTGCTTTTTGCAGACATGGGAATTGGGGTTGTTTCGTTATGGGTTGATACTTGGTGGGCCTTGTCTTTGAGTCTGGAGGAACTCATCCAGTTGTACGATTCCTGGGATAGGCGAGAATGCTTTCCAACTTTCCTCACCATCACAAAAAAAGAGGGGGCTGTGTCCAGTAGCAGGCACAGCCCCCTTGGTTATTTTAGATGACGGAATCAGACGAGGCCTTTTCCGTGGCAGTTCTTGAATTTCTTGCCGCTACCGCAGGGACAGGGGTCGTTGCGGTTGGGCATCTTCTCCTTGACGATGGGCTGGGTCACTTGCTGGCGCGTATCGCGGCGAGCGGCTTCGGCAGCAGCGGCGGCCGAGGGGTCCTCCATTTCGTTGGTGCCGTCCTGCGCGTTCACCTTCGTCTCGGTATATTGCTGGCGCGGTTTGGATTGTTCGGGAGCCGCCTCTTGCACCTCGTTCGGGTCGCGTCCGGGAATCTGTGCGCGCATCAGCGTGGCCACCGTGTCGTTGTTGATGCGGTTGACCATGGCGTCAAAGAGTTTCACGCTCTCCAGTTTGAAGATGAGGAGGGGGTCCTTCTGCTCGTAACTGGCATTCTGCACCGACTTTTTGAGTTCGTCGAGTTCGCGGAGGTTTTCCTTCCATGCCTCGTCGATGTTGTGGAGGAGGATGGACTTCTGGAACTCGCGTACGACGTTGTCGCATTGGCTCTCGTAAGCCTCCTTGAGGTTCACGCGGATGTTGTAAACCAGTTTGCCATCGGTCACGGGCACGAGGATGTTCTCATAGACGTCGCCCTGCTGCTCGAATACGTGCGTCACCACGGGCGTGGCCACCTGCGAGAGGTTCTGGATGCGACGCTTGAAATTACCCATGGCAGCCTGGAAGGCCGTTTCGTAAAGGTCGTCGCGGCGCTTGCCATTGAAATCCTGCTCCGTGAAGGGCACTTCCATCGCCATGACTTCGAGGAAGCGTTCCTTGCAACCGATGAAGTCGTTGTTGTCGATGATATTCAAGACGCGGTCCCAAATCATGTTGGAGATGTCCATGCCGATGCGCTCACCCATGAGGGCGTGGCGGCGCTTCTCGTAGATGACGGTGCGCTGCTTGTTCATCACGTCGTCGTATTCGAGGAGGCGCTTACGGATGCCGAAGTGGTTCTCCTCGACCTTCTTTTGTGCGCGCTCGATGGAACTGTTAATCATCTTCGACTCAATCATTTCGCCGTCCTTGAATCCCAGTTTGTCCATGACATTGGCGATACGCTCGGAGGCGAAGAGGCGCATGAGGTTATCCTCAAGCGATACGAAGAAGACGGACGAACCGGGGTCGCCCTGACGTCCGGCACGACCGCGCAACTGTCGGTCAACGCGGCGGCTCTCGTGGCGCTCCGTACCGATGATGGCCAGACCGCCAGAGGCCTTCACCTCATCGGTCAGCTTGATATCGGTACCACGACCGGCCATGTTGGTGGCAATCGTGACGGCACCGAGCATGCGTTCTTCCTCGTGCTTGTTGCCTTCTGCATCGGTGAAGGTCACACGTCCCTTGGTGCTTTGACCGGCCAGAGCTACGATGTCGGCTTCCTTCTGGTGGAGTTTGGCGTTGAGCACCTGGTGGGGGATATGGCGCATCTGGAGCATACGGCTGAGCAGTTCGCTCACGTCTACACTGGTCGTACCGACGAGGACGGGGCGGCCCGAGAGGCGCATCTTCTCCACTTCGGCAATGACGGCGGCATACTTCTCGCGCTTCGTCTTATAGACGCGGTCGTTCATGTCGATACGCTGAACGGGGCGGTTGGTGGGGATTTCCACCACGTCGAGTTTGTAGATATTCCAGAACTCGCCAGCCTCCGTGATGGCGGTACCAGTCATACCGGCCAACTTGTGGTACATACGGAAGTAGTTCTGGAGGGTGATGGTGGCGAAGGTCTGAGTGGCGGCTTCCACCTTCACGTGCTCCTTGGCTTCGACGGCCTGGTGCAGACCGTCGCTCCAGCGGCGGCCTTCCATGATACGGCCCGTCTGCTCATCGACAATCTTGACCTGTCCGTCCATCACGACATATTCTTCGTTGATGCGGAACATCGTGTAAGCCTTGAGCAGTGCGAGAATCGTATGTACGCGCTCGCTCTTGATGGCATAGTCGGTCAGGAGTTCGTCCTTGCGCATCACGCGTTCTTCGTCCGTCAGGCTCG
>SAMEA3663047__coassemble_887_pt1 | contig 10647 bp, 6 predicted proteins | sample SAMEA3663047__metabat2_low_PE_025 | metagenome-assembled genome bin SAMEA3663047 (sample SAMEA3663047) | pig gut metagenome | biome: pig gut; feature: pig-associated habitat; material: faeces | place: France | collected 2012
TCAATTTATAAAATATGATTCCGATGAAACTAATTTATAGAACCTACCTAAACCCCATCCGGCTGAAATCATCATCGAAAACTAATGGAAGTACACAACGGGACGATGCACCTCTCCCGAGGAAAATGTGTTTATTTCCTGTTTATCGCCTTGAAGAGGCTGAAGGCCTTCTGAAAGAAGGTGGAGTTTGGGTTTCGGATGGGGCGTTAAGAGCTTGCTCTTATAAGACCCGGCCGAAACCCAAACTCCAGGGCGAAGCCCCCAGACTCTTCAAGGGGTTTATACTGGTTTTTGTCTTTCATATCTGATACAAGCCTAGAGCTACGCGCGGTACATTGACTCGCATTCAGGAACGACCTGAGTAGTTACCGGAAATGTTAAAATCGCGGTTTTTTATTTTGGAATTTATAATGATGGCGGTCTCAATGAACGGGCAGCCACGTCCATGTGTTATACAGAAAGAATTAGCGCTGCTTGAGGATGCCCCAACCAGCGCTAGTTCCTATTCCAAAAAGCGCCCCGAGAAACTCGGAGCGCTAATTCTTATTCTTTTTCCGTCAGGTCGGCGGGGAGCATTGACACTGTGATGACGTTGTTCTGCTTGAGCAGTACGTTGCGTACGAAATCGCGGATGTCGTCGCTCGTCAGCGCCTTCGTGATTTCGATGTAGTCCTTCTGGGTGTCCTTACCCCAAACGATCATGGAGGTGATGAGGCCCTGCCAGTAGCCATTCTTGCGCTGCTTGTCGGCGAAGTCCTTCACCTCAAACTCCTTCACCTTCTGGAGTTCTTCGGCGGTGACACCTTCGGCGGCAATCTTGTCAATGTCGAGGCGGACGAGCATCAGCGCGCTGTCCTTCTTCTCGGGCTTGACGGGACAATAAACCTGAATGTTGTAGTTTTCGCGAGTGCCAAAGTTGGCTGAACCGTAGGCACCTACGCTGTAGGCCATTGAGCCTTCTTCGCGGATGCTCTTGAGGTAGCGCTGCGAGAGAATTTCACTCAGTGCGTTGACCACTGCGGCATTCTTGACGGTGTAGGGCAGGTCGCCGTTCCATATCTGTACGAACTTGGCCTGCGGGGTCTCCATCGGACGAATGAAGTGGTTGTTCTTCACACCCTGTACGGACTGAATGACGGCGGCGGGGTTGTAGTTTTCGCGCTTCTTCTGCGCCTTGAGCGGAGCAATGTACTGCTCTACGAAGAGGCGAAGGCTGTCGGTGTCGAAGTTACCCGTGAAGAAGAAGTCGAAGTCGCCACCGTTGGCAAAGCGCTCGCTGTGGATTGCAAGGATGCGGTCGTAGCTGACCTTGTCGAGGTCGGCAAGGTGAATGCGCTGCGCGCGGGGATTGTGGCCATAGACTGTGTTGAGCAGAGAGTCGGTGAAAGCCATATCGGGCAGCTTCTCGGCGTTGGCCAACTGCGTGCGATACATATTCATGACGGTGTTGAAGCCTTCGGGGTCGTAGCAAGGACGCTGGAACTGGAGGTAGATGAGTTCGAAGAGCGTGCGCAGGTCCTTAGGCGTGGAACTACCGCTCAGGCCCTCGGATGCTTCACCGAGGGAGGAACTGCAGCTCACCTGCTTGCCAGCCAGTTTCTTCTGGAGCTCGGTGCTGGTGAAGTTGCCAAGACCAGTGGATTCCATGACAGCACCATACATTTCGTAGTTGGGGAAATCCTTGACATCATAGAGGGAAGTACCGCCCTTGCTGTGTGCGTTGAAGAGCACCTGGCTCTCGTTGAAGTCGGTCTTCTTGAAATAAACGCGGGCGCCGTTCTTGAGAGTCCAGCAGGTGTAGCCGAAGGGAGCGGTTTCTTCCTTCTGAATCTTGCCGCGCTTGGGAAGTGTGGGCACGAGGGGCTCATCCTTGACGTTATCCACGTAGGCGGTGAGGTTGGCATTGACTGCGGCAGTCACAGCCTTGCGGAGGTCGTCCGTGGTGGGGATGGCCACGCCTTCCTTCTCGGGGAAGACGGCCAGACAGACGAAGTTCGTGTCGGTGCTGGCGGTCATTTCCTTCATGAACTCGTTGACAGCCTCGACAGGAAGTTGGGTAGAGAGCATCTTATAAATATTGTACTCCGTTTCGAGGTCGGGGATGGCATCGCCCTCAAGGAAGTGGCGCACGTACTGCTTGGTGAAGAAGTTGTGCTGCTGCTTCTCGCGGTTGTTGTAGACGGACTCGAGGCTGCTCATGAACTCATCGCGCGAGCGGTAAATCTCGGTGGCGTTGAAGCCAAACTGGCGGGCGCGCACGATTTCCTCCATAGCGGTCTGGAGAGCCTGCTCGGTCTGTCCGTCCTTGGGCACAACGATAAGGTTGAAGGCATCCTTGGTCTTGCTGACGAGGTAGTTGTCGTAGCTAACCATGGCAGCCACGAAGGGGCAGTCGGGATTCTTGGAGAGTTCGGAGAGGCGGGCGTTGAGCGTAGAGGTGGCCATGCTCTCCATATAGTTCATCACCAGCAGGCCCATAGAACCGCGCATCTCGGCGGGGATGGCATCTTGCTTGAAGAACACCTGGATGATAGCCTGGCTCTGCTCCTTGTCCTTATCAACGATATAGATGGGCTCGGCGTTGTCGGGCACGGGATAGAGTTCGTAGGCGGCAGGGTTTTCCTGAGGCTTGATAGTCGAGAAAATGCTCTTGACTTTTGCTTCAACCTGATCTACATCAATATCACCAACGATGATGATACCCTGAAGGTCGGGGCGATACCACTTCTCGTAGTAGGCGCGGAGGAAGTCGGGCTCGAAGTTGTCGATGACGCTCATCAGACCTATGGGCATACGCTCGCCGTAGCGCGAATTGGGATAGAGGTTGGGCAACTGGCGGTTGAGGATACGCATCATAGCACTGCTGCGCATACGCCACTCCTCGTGGATGACACCGCGCTCCTTGTCGATTTCGGCTGTCTCGAGGAGAAGGCCATCGGCCCAGTCGTGGAGAATCCAGAGGCAGGAGTCGATGTTGCTATCGCTCACGGGCACGCCGTCAATGTTGTAAACGGTTTCGTCGGTGGAGGTGTAGGCGTTGAGGTTCTCGCCAAATTTCACGCCGATGCTTTCGCAATACTTAACGACGCCGTTGCCGGGGAAGTGCTGGGTGCCGTTGAAGCACATGTGCTCAAGGAAGTGAGCCAGACCGCGCTGGTTCTCTTCTTCCTGTACCGAACCTACCTTCTGCGCGATATAGAAGTGAACACGCTTTTCGGGCAGGGCATTGTGACGGATGTAGTAGGTCAATCCGTTGGGCAGTTTGCCGTAACGCACAGCGGTGTCAATGGGCAACATAGGCATCTGCTGTGCAAAAGCAGATGCTATGCTGGCAGCACCGACTACGATAGCCACGAGCAGAAACTGCAAGAATTTGAATTTCTTCATAAGGTTTGTAGTTTGTGTTGTGTGAATAATTGTCTGGTGAAAGTCTCTGGTGCCCTTGCAAAGGGCGCATTTGTCGGGCAAAAGTACGTATTTTTTTCGGTGAGGACCTTCTTTTTTACAAAAAACCACTCAGAATGAAGAATTAGCGTGGAAAAATGGCCGAATTCTTTGACAAAAACACAAAAAGAGCGGCCTGGAGACCGCTCTTCATTTAGGTAGGTTGGGGAGGACCTACCTATAAAACTTCTGCGCAGGGCAACACGACCTGCACTAACGACCGAGGTCGTCGTAGCAGGTTTGCAGGAATGCGTTGGCGGCCTGTGCGCGCTTGGCTGTGGCCGCCCTGTCCGCGGGTGTGGAGGTTTGGAGGATGGATGGCGGACGCGTGACGAGGTTGAGGGCTGTATGGCCGCTGCTGTCGAGCCAAAGGATGCCCTCGCTCCATACGTGGATGGCGCAGGGATGGGTGTAGGTGTCGGCCAAGACGTTGCGGCTGAAACGAAACGCGCTGTGGTCGATGCCCATCTGCCCGAGCAGCGTGGCGCAAAGGTCGGTTTGGTTCATCAGGGTCGTGATGCGGCGCGGCGCTCGGATAGCCCCGCCCGTCCATATCAGGGGGATGTGACACTTGCGGGGGTTGTCCACGCGCAGGCTGGCGGGATAGTTGATGCCGTGGTCGGGGAGGAGAATCACGAGTGTATTGTCCCACTGCGGCAAACGGCGCAGGCTGTCAATGAACTGGCCGACGCAATCGTCGAGATAGGCCATTGCGTTGGCTACCGTATCGCCTGCGATGCGGGCATAGGGCACACCCCATGGCTCGTGGCTTGCCAGGGTGAGAAAACCCGTATGCCAGGGGCGGTCCTGCGGATATGCCTTGACCATCTCCAAAAGGCGGGCGAAGGTTATGCGGTCCGTGACGCCCCAACCATGGGTGGCGCGCTCGGAGACGGTGAAGGTTTTGTCGCCAAAGGTATGCTGGTAGCCCGTAGCGCGGAGATAGCCGTTCGTGCCCGTGAAATCAATGTCGCCGCCATAGAGAAATTCCGTCTGATAGCCCACCGCCTTCAACGAACGGGCAATGGAGGGCAGGCCGTCGCGGCGCGAGGGCACCTTCATAACGCTCACGTCGGGAAAGGCGGGGTAACCGCTGAGCGCACATACGGTGCCGCGGTCTGTGCGGAAGGAGTTAGCATAGCAATTAGTGAAGACCACACCCTCGCGAGCCAGTTGGTTGAGCCGCGGCGTGATATTGGGGTCGGCCAGGCTGTCAACGGCATTCACAAATACGCCACCGCAACCCTCCATAATGATAAGGAGCACGTTGGGACGGGAGGTGCGCAACAGGGTGTCGGTGGTGTGGCCCGCCGTGGAGTAGTGCAAATCTGCAAAGAGCCGAGCGCGCTCCTCCTCGGGGAAGACGTTGTGCTCGCTGGCGAAATCCTTCGTCTTGAAAAGGGAAGAGACTACGCTGAAAACGGGATTGACGGCACAATGATTGAGGTAGAGGCGGTCGCTATAATAAACCATGCCGACATTGGCCGTACTGCGGCCCACGCCACCGCGGATGGTGAGAAAGAGGAGGCCACCCACGAGGAGCATGAAGGCGGTGCGGAGAAGGCGGTGGCGCGGAGCCGTTTTCCGCTCGGCCAACCTTGGCAAACGGCTAAGCCAGATAAAAATGAGGGTTCCCGTCAGCAAAGCAGCGAGCAGCACAAGCGCGATGTAGGAGGCAGACACGCTGTTGACGGCTCCGCCGGGCTGGCCGAGGTAATTAAAGACCGTGCCGTCCAACTTAATGCCCCAAAATCCGTACAGGCAGGTATCGCCCACGAAGACGGCGGTCAGCAACAGGGTGACAAAGACAAGGTACGCCTTATATGTTACGCGCGCGCGTATATAATATATATGGTGTACGCGCTGGCCTTGGCGGTTGAAGCAGGCAGCACGGGCGCGCCCTATCCTGTCCTTCGGAATCCAGATACTCAGGAGTTGAAACAACCAGACGGGCGCAGTGAAATAGCCTGCCGTAGCCAGGTCGAGCGGAAGGCCATGCACGAGCACCGCAAAGGCATCTGCCGCGCTCACCGCGCCATCGGGCGCCACGTTGAAGGCCATAAAACACAATTTGGCCGCCATGAAGATGACGACCAAACTGACATAGAATTTTAGCAGAAGTTTCATGGGAAATGGGAAAGGCTAAGAAAAAATGCAGCAAGGCTTCTCGGCAATCGCTTTACAGTTGCTGCATATCGTTGAGGCGTTTGTAGTAACCGTCCATCGCAATGAGGTCATCGTGTGTGCCGCGTTCAACCACGCGTCCTTCGTGCAGGACGTAAATCTCATCGGCATTCTTGATGGTTGAAAGGCGGTGGGCAATGGCAATGGTGGTGCGCGTCTTCATCAATCGTTCTAGGGCTTCCTGCACGAGGCGTTCGCTCTCCGTATCAAGGGCCGAGGTGGCCTCGTCAAGGATAAGGATGTCGGGGTTCTTGAGAATGGCGCGGGCAATCGACACGCGCTGGCGCTGGCCACCCGACAGACGACATCCGCGGTCGCCCACCTTCGTGTTGTAACCTTCTTCGCTCTCCATGATAAAGTCGTGGGCGTTGGCCACCTTGGCGGCTTCGACGACTTGCTCCATCGTGGCGTTTTCCACGCCAAAGGCAATGTTATTGAAGAAGGTATCGTTGAAGAGGATTGCCTCTTGGTTGACATTTCCAATAAGGGCGCGCAGGTCGCTCAGGTAGAGTTCCTTCACGTCGCGGCCATCCACGCGGATGCAACCGCCCGTCACGTCGTGATAGCGCGGTAAGAGGTCGACGAGGGTGCTCTTGCCCGAACCGCTCTGGCCCACGATGGCAATCGTCTGTCCGCGCTTCACGGTCAGATTGATGCCACAGATAACCTGGTGCTTGCTGCCCGCGTAACTGAACCGTACATCCTGAAACTCAATCTTCTCCTTGAGGTGCGGCAAGTGCACGGGGTGCTCACACTCGCGGATAGGATTGTCGGCATAAAGGATTTTGTTGACGCGCTCCATCGAAGCCATACCCTTAGGTATGTTGTAGGAGGCTTTCGAGAGGTCTTTGAGCGGTTGGATGATGCTGTAGAGAATGACCATATAGAAGATGAAGGTCGGGGCATCAATGATGGGATGCTCGGGATTGGAGAAAATGAGCATTCCCCCGTACCACAGGACGACGACAATCAGACACGTGCCGAGAAACTCGCTCATCGGGTGTGCCAAAGCCTGACGTATGCTCACGCGGCTGGTCGCGCGGCGATAGTCGTTGGTACTCTTGTCGAAACGCTCCTGCATCTTGCGCTCGGCGGTGAAGGCTTTGATGATGCGCATGCCTCCCAGGGTTTCCTCCAACTGGGCCATGGTTTCCGACCACTTGTTTTGTGCCTCGAGGCTCCGTCGCTTGAGTTTGCGTCCGATACGCCCCATCACCCATCCCATCAGCGGGAGCACGATAATGGTAAAGAGGGTGAGTTGCCAACTGGTGTAGATGAGCACGCCAAAGTAGCAGACGAGCAGGATGGGGTTCTTGACAAGCATTTCCAAGGAACCCGTAATCGAATTCTCCACTTCGTTGACATCGCCACTCATGCGCGCAATGATGTCGCCCTTGCGCTCGTCGCTGAAGAAGGAGAGCGGCAGGTTGGTTATCTTGTGGTAAACCTGGCTGCGTATGTCGCGGACAATTCCTGTGCGCATCGGCACGAGCAGTGCGGCACTCAGGAAATAGCACGAGGTCTTGAGCAGGGTAGCCAGGATAAGTACCACACCGATAATCAGCAGCGCGATGGCGGGACCGCCGTAGTCGCGCATGATTTGCTCGGTGTAGAAATACATATTATGGATGAGGAGATCCTTGAAACTGACTCCTGCGGTGTCCCATGCCCAGAAGGTGAGCGGTGTCTTGTTGGGGTCGTACTCAAAGAGGAGGTTGAGCATCGGGATGAGCGATGCGAAGGAAAAGACGTTGAGTACGGCCGACAGGAGATTGAAGAAGAGCGAGCCAAACATGAACCTTTTGTACGGGCCCACGTATTTGCGCATGACGATAAAGAATTCTTTCACCGTTGTGTGGAGGGTTTTGGTTGAAGGGTAGGTATCTGGTTGTTGCTGAAACGGACCTGTGCGTATCACTTCCGCCCAAAGTCGGCTGGCACTTCGCCCCATTCGTCCGTTTGCCATTTCAGGATGGGCACGTCTATGGGGTTGGCGGCCAGCCAACGCTCTGCGCGAGCGATGAGGTCGTGGACCGTGGCACTTTTCTGGCTCATAGGCAGTCGGGTCTTGCAGCGGCCGCCTCGTACCCAGTTCATGGCGTTGCGGCTGTCGCTGTAAATGGTGCGGCGGATGCCCTGCTGCTTCATAAGGGCCAAGGCGTGGACGATGGCCAAGAACTCGCCGATGTTGTTGGTGCCGAAGGTGGGTCCGTAGTGGAACACCTCCTTGCCGTCGGCCAGGTCTACGCATCTGTATTCCATCGGCCCGGGGTTGCCCGAGCAGGCTGCATCCACGGCCCAGGCATCCCCCACAATCGGGGGGCACTGCGCGCTGCCAGTCTGCGCTGTGGCTTTTGGGGCAGCGGCTTTGCCTGCGCCGATGTGCAGGTGTGGCGGGTCGTTGAAGGCCGAGCGGGCGGCGGCTTCCGAGGGGAACGACTTATAGAGCGCCCCATCGAAGCCCTGCACTTGGGCCTTGCACTCCGCCCACGAGGCATAAACGCCTGGCTGCACGCCGCGCCATACTACATAATATTTCATGGTGAAGGGAGTCGGCGGGGGTTACATTCGTTCGGGCATTTCGATGCCGAGCAGCGACATGCCGAGACGAATCACCTTGGCCACGTTGGCCGAGAGCACGAGGCGGAACTGCCGCTTGGCTTCATCCTCCTCGCGCAATACGCTGTAGTCGTGGTAGAACTGGTTGTACTCTTTCGTGAGGTCGTAGCAGTAGTTGGCAATGACGGAGGGCGAATAGTCCTGACCTGCCTGGCGCACCACGGCGGCAAATTCGGCCACGCGGGCCACGATTTCCTCTTCCTTGGTGCTGAGGGCGGGCACGGCGGCGGGCAGATGGCGATAGTCCAGGCCCATATCGGCAGCCTTGCGCAGGATGGAGCGTATGCGGGCGTAGGTATATTGAATGAAGGGGCCCGTATTGCCGTTGAAATCGATGGACTCTTCGGGATTGAAGAGCATATTCTTGCGCGCATCAACCTTGAGCAGGAAGTATTTCAGCGCACCCATGCCCACGATGCGGGCCACCTCGTTGCGCTCCTGCTCGGGCATATCGGCAAACTTGCCTGCTTCGTCGGCGGTGAGGCGTGCCTGGCGCACCATCTCGGCCACGAGGTCGTCGGCATCCACCACGGTGCCTTCGCGGCTCTTCATCTTGCCGTTGGGCAACTCCACCATGCCGTAGGAGAAGTGCACAAGGTCCTTGCCCCAGGCAAAGCCGAGTTCATCGAGCAGGATGGAGAGCACCTGGAAATGGTAGTTTTGCTCGTTGCCTACGACATACACCATCTTGTCGATGGGGAAGTCGGCATAGCGCATCTTGGCCGTGCCGATGTCTTGGGTCATATAAACGGAGGTGCCGTCGGCGCGCAACAGGAGTTTCTCGTCGAGGCCCTTGTCCGTGAGGTCGGCCCACACAGAGCCGTCTTCCTTGCGATGGAACAGGCCCTTCTCAAGACCTTCGAGCACGAGTTCGCGGCCTTCGAGGTAGGTGTCGCTTTCGTAGTATATCTTGTCGAAACCTACGCCCAGGGCCTTGTACGTTTCGTCGAAACCTTCATACACCCACTCGTTCATCTTGCGCCACAGTGCGCGCACCTCTTCGTCGCCTTGCTCCCACTTGACGAGCATCTCGTGGGCCTCGACGATGAGGGGGGCTTCGGCTTTGGCGCGGTTCTGGGCTGCTTCTTCGTCCATGCCCTCGGCGATGAACTGCGCCTGGAGTTCAGCCACCTGCTGGCGATATGCCTTGTCGAAGGCTACGTAGTAGTCGCCGATGAGGTGGTCACCCTTCTTGCCGCTCGAAGCGGGCGTTTCGCCGTTGCCAAACTTCTGCCAGGCCAGCATAGACTTACAGATATGTATGCCGCGGTCGTTGACGATGTTGGTCTTGACCACGCGGTTGCCGTTGGCCTCGGCAATTTGTGCAATGGCCCAGCCGAGCAGGTTGTTGCGCACATGGCCCAGGTGAAGGGGCTTGTTGGTGTTGGGCGAGGAGTATTCAATCATCACCAAGGGCGACGATTCCGTCGGAGCGGTCAGTCCGTAGCGCGCATCGGCATTGATGTCGCCGAGCAGGGCCACCCAGCAGTCGGAGGCAATGGTCAGGTTGAGGAATCCCTTCACCACGTTGAAGGCAGCCACCATGCCGCTGTTGTCCATCAGATACTGGCCAATCTCCTGGGCCGTGTCTTCGGGCTTCTTGCGCGACATTTTCAGGTAGGGAAAGACAACGAGCGTGAGATGGCCTTCAAACTCGCGCTTGGTCTTCTGCAGTTGTATCGTATCTGCGGCCACCTCTTGTCCGTAGAGGTGGTGGAGAGCGGCCGATACGCTGGCCGCCAACTGTTGTTCAATCTTCATAGGTTATTCTGTATGCTTACGTTTATTTTCAACTTGCAAATTTAGCGAAATTCTTTGAGAGCGAGGCGCTTCGTGGCCACAAAAAGCAAATGGGCAACTCACCGACGCCTTTTGTCGGCACGTTGCCCATTCTTTTGTGGAATCTAATACCCGATATACTTCTGCAAAACGCGCTGGATATTTGGACTGAATACCCGCATACGTGGGCGGTAGCCCCGCTTCAAAAGGCGCGAGAGCAGGATGGGGTCTTGCTGAATCCAGCGCGTCAGGGCGCTGACAGCCTTACGGGAATCATAATCTGGGAATATCTTGCTGGCCACTTCGCGGCGAGATAGCGTGACGAATTTGGTTTTTTCTTTATCTGACATAGGACTTAGGACTGTGTGTGTTAGGGGATTTTATGATGGTGGGTTCTATAAATTAAATGATGTTTCGGTTAAAGAGAAAGGTAGGGATAGCCTTTGGGATAAATATAGGTTTAAGAAATGTAGTAAACTACGGGGAAATTCCGTATTCTCCGTAATCTTTTACAAACAACATTCGTGATTTTCGATAAATGATTATAACTTTGCATCCAAAACAGAGAATGAGATGAATAGAAAAGACATCATAGAAACACTGCAAAAGCAAGGCGGGTTC
>SAMEA3663047__coassemble_1025_pt1 | contig 9751 bp, 6 predicted proteins | sample SAMEA3663047__metabat2_low_PE_025 | metagenome-assembled genome bin SAMEA3663047 (sample SAMEA3663047) | pig gut metagenome | biome: pig gut; feature: pig-associated habitat; material: faeces | place: France | collected 2012
CTCAAAGCGAGGTCAAATCACGATACGGCGAGTTCGCTGAGTTCACCTACAGAGTGTGCTTGACACCTGAATTAAAGTCAAAGATACTGGCAATGGGACCTAATGTAGAGGTACTAGAACCTGCGGAATATCGCGAAGAGATAAAGAAAGAAATAAGTTTAATGATAAATAGATATTGAGTATATGAACATAAAACAATCTTTTGACATTTCTATAAGGGACAAGTTCCTTCACGGTGAGGAATGCTTGCCAGGAATTAAATCTACTGACATATCAGAGTTTGGCCGTTTGGTAAATGGCAAAATACGTGAAACATATTTTACTGATGATTTTGGGAAAATACTACTCAGTTCAATGCCTACTGACGTTGTTGATGCATACAAAAATGGCAAGGGTAATGAAATTGATAATGGAAAGTTTTTCTCAGTTGCATCTTCAAGCAGATTTGCTGTTGCGTCATTTACGGAGAATCGTGATAAACAATTACATAATATCCAGATGTTTGAAGGAGAACCAATACAGAAAATTCAATTTGAGTATCCCTTAAGAATTAATCGTATACTTGGAACACCTCCTCAAATGGATGTGTACATCAAAACATCAAAAGAAACCTTTGTAGAAGTAAAATGTCATGAAATTTTTGATGAAAGTAGTCACTCTATTATCAAACTATCGTCTCAATACATAAACAATAGCCTATTTAAAGAAATACTTGAACACTATAAGATTAATACCGCAGATAGAGCATGTGAATTTGATAGTGAAGGGAATTGCGTAAAACTACAACTTACCCGTAATCACTTTAACGTCTTATCAAAGACCACCAGGTTTGACCTAAAGCAATTCCTTTGCCATCTAATGGGTATTGTATCGAATACGAGTCTTGAAGAAAACAAACAATTTATATATTTGTTCTATAAAAATACAAATGTAGAGTTTTATTCTGTGTATGCGGAGTTGGAAGAAGAAATTGAATTAATTAAGACGTCTTTCAAATGGTTGTTTGATAAGTATAATATAACTTTTAGAGTTATGTATAACACCAAATTTGATACTCTTCAATAATAACAATGCATCCTCTGCACCGTTTCTGCAGACCAAACGTTATTTTTAGCAAATTGTGACTTTCTCATTCGTATAATAATATAGAGACACATAATTTCTATAATACAATGAATAAGAAAATTACAAACCGCGTTAGTCAGTCTTTAGATTCGTATTTGGTAGAAGTAAATAAGCATCCACTTCAAACGATAGAGGAGCAAACAGAGCTTGCCTATCGCATCAAAGAAAGTGATGAAGAAGCACTCGCTCAACTTGTTTATGGCAACCTCCGTTTCGTAGTAAGTGTTGCAAAGCTGTACCAGCACAGAGGTAAGTCTATGGAAGAACTTATCGAGGCTGGCAACAAAGGACTTGAACTTGCTGCAAAGAAGTTTGACCCACAGAGAGGCTTCAAATTCATTGCTTATGCAGTTTGGTTCATCAGGGCGAGCATTCTCGCATTTCTTGAGACTTCAAAGAACGACTTAAATCTATCTGATCTCTCACTTCAAATAAGGTGATAGAAAAATAATTTATGCGAAAATCTATTACGCAAATTTAAGCCAAATAGACCGCGTATCACTCTTCTTGGGGCCAGAAATAGCAATTATAGAATTGCCGCATAAAAACCTTCCATAAGGGCTACATTTGAATAATAGCCAAAAAAGAGGCTGTGTCAGTTACTTTTGACACAGCCTCATTGCATTTCCTTTGAGAACTAGACAAACGAGCTAGCAGCCGAAGGCTGCGTTGAAACCAGGGAGCGAAGCGACCGTTGAAACTTGAAACTAGCAGCCGCAGGCTGCGTTGATACTAAGGTCGCGCAGCGACCGCAAGGCGAAGCCTAAAGTATGCCTTGCGCCATCATAGCGCGGGCCACCTTCATGAAGCCGGCCACGTTTGCGCCCTTCACATAGTTGACGTAGCCATCGGGCTGTGCGCCATACTTCACGCAGTTGCGGTGAATCTCCTCCATGATAAGGTGAAGGCGATGGTCCACCTCCTCGGCCGTCCAACTCAGGCGCTCGGAGTTTTGGCTCATCTCCAATCCCGATACGCTGACACCGCCAGCGTTGGCTGCCTTGCCAGGAGCATAGAGGATTTTTGCCTCTTGGAAAACACGGATGGCGCCGGGCGTAGAGGGCATATTGGCACCTTCGCTCACCGCTATCACGCCGTTGGCCACGAGGGTGCGGGCTGCTTCTTCGTTGATTTCGTTCTGCGTGGCCGAAGGCAGGGCAATGTCGGCTTTCTCGGCCCAAGGCTTCGCTCCTTCCACGTATTTGCAACCGTAGCGCTCGGCGTATTCGCGGATGCGGCCGCGGTAGAGATTTTTGAGTTCCATGATATAATCCAGTTTCTCGCGGTCAATGCCGTCGGGGTCGTAGATATAACCATCGGAGTCGGACATAGTGAGCACCTTTCCGCCCAGTTGGAGCACCTTCTCGGCCGTGTATTGCGCCACATTGCCCGAGCCAGAGATAAGCACGGTTTTGCCCTTGATGTCGAGGCCACGCGTCTTGAGCATCTCCTGGAGGAAATACACATTGCCATAGCCTGTGGCCTCGGGACGGATAAGCGAACCGCCAAACTCGCGGCCCTTGCCCGTGAGGGTGCCCGTAAATTCGCGCGTCAGTTTCTTGTACATGCCAAACATATAGCCAACCTCGCGTCCGCCCACGCCGATGTCGCCAGCGGGAACGTCAGTATCGGGACCGATGTGACGGCTCAGTTCGAGCATAAAGGCTTGGCAGAAACGCATGACCTCGGCATTGCTCTTGCCGCGCGGCGAGAAATCAGAACCGCCCTTGCCGCCGCCCATGGGGAGCGTGGTGAGGGAATTCTTAAACGTTTGTTCGAACGCCAAGAACTTGAGGATGCTCAGATTCACCGAGCTGTGGAAACGAATACCGCCCTTGTAGGGGCCAATGCAGTTGTTGTGCTGCACGCGGTAACCCATATTGGTCTGCACTTCGCCCTTGTCGTCCACCCAATTTACGCGAAATTGGTAGATGCGATCGGGGATGCAGAGGCGCTCAATGAGTTTGGCGCGCTCGAACTCGGGATGCTTGTTGTATTCTTCCTCAATGGTGGATAACACTTCCTCCACGGCCTGATGGTATTCGGGCTCATTGGGGAAACGACGCTTGATTTCGTCGAGAACTTTCTGGGCTTGCATAATGTGTGTGTGTTTAGTTGTTGTGTGGTATATTCTGTAAGAAAAGAGAAGGGGCAAATACTAGGAGCAGGAGCGGCGCTTCACAACATAGACTCCCGCGATCAGAATCACCACACCCGCACCGATGGCCACGGGCAAGTAGGGAAATCCGCTGTCCGATTCTTCGGTGGAGGCGGTGAAGCAGGAGAGGAAACGCGACAGGATGCTCTCGCCATCCTGCTGGGCCTTGCCACCATTGGCAGCCGTTTCAGTAGCGCCATCTGCGGCAGCGGGCACGATTTGTGCCGTATCGGCGGCCGTTTTCTCGGGAATTTCGGGCGTGGCATACTCCACTTCAAAAATATTGACGGCATTGCCGCCCTTGCCCGAGCGACCCTGCGACGTGACAAACACGTAGCGGCCATCCTCCGAGACATCCAGGCCCACGGGATAGGAATCCACCGTGATGGAAGCGATGGGCTGCATCGTCGCTGTGCTCACTACGTAGAGCTGGCTGACGATATTGCAAGCCGCAAAGATGTAGCGGCCACTCGGCGATGCCTCAATGGTGCGCGCGCCCTGCCCCACCTTGCATTGCTCCCAGCCCGAGAGGCGAACGGTGGTGCCCGTCAGTTCCTTGGCCTTGGCTATAAAGGTGTCGAGAGGTATGCGCTGCACATAGCCAGCGGCGTTGATGCTCAGATAGAGATAGCCGCCCGAGATAATCAGGTGGCGCACATTGGCCATCATGCCCAAGACGCGGCCCATGTAGCGGTTGTCCTTCAAGTCAATGACCGCAATGCCGCCACCGCCTCCCATACATCCAACCAGCAGATAGCGGCTGTCGGGCGTGAAGACCGTTCCGCGGAGCGCGTAACCGCTCTTGTTGTCGCGGTCAACGGGCACGGTGGTGGAATAGTTGAGTGGCAGGACGTAGTCAACAACCAGACAGGCTTTGTGGTGCCAGTCTTCGGGATTCGGGGAACTGATGTCGATGAGCCCCACGGTGTTGTTGCCCCAATGGGATATGGCAATGGTGCGTCCATCGGGCGAAGCGGCAATCATCTTGGGCAGCGGGCCCGTCTCCATGAGGCGCACAATCTCGTCGGTCTCCGTGTCAATGACGGCTACTGCCGAAGGGTCTTGCGCGTTGATGTCGTATGTGCGGCGATAATAAGGCACCCAGAGATAGCGGCCGTTGTGACTGAACGCGCTCTCTACGGGTTTGCCCATGAAATGATTGTTCTTGGGATAATGGGTGAAGGGATAAAAGTCGGAAGGCTGGCTCCACAGGTGGTCGTGCTCAGCACCTAGGTGATGATCTACCACCTTCAGACGCTTGAAACTGCCCATCTCGTAAACGACGGTGCTTCCTCCTTCGAGCGAATTGACATAAAATTTCTTTCCGTTGGGATGAATGTGTACGGACTTCGGCGAATGGATATACTCATCGCGGGTAGCGGCATCGCCGCCATAGCGTTGGCGTTTGCCAATCATGCGAATGGTCAGTTCCTTGTTGGTGGCCGTCACCGAATCGCCTATTCGCGAATGATGCACGGGCGGCACCTTCTGCTGGGCAAGCAGGGGAAGGTTGCCAGCAAGGAGAAAACACACTAAGATAAGCCCGCAGATAGAGGAGCGACGGAGAGCGGAGAACGGAGTGCACAGAGCGGTCTGCACGTTGAGTTTAGAAAGAAGGTACATAGGGTTTTGGTTACTCTTTTGCCTAGCAAAAGATACATTTGTAAGTAATTTCCTGAATTTTAAAGACATTCTGCCCTTACGAGGGGGCAAAATTAGGATATTTTTTCAACATTACCAAGGTGCGAATTAAGAAATAGAAAAAGCGACCACCCAAAAGGGCAGTCGCCAATCATATTTGATAGTTCCAGAAGCAAATTTATCAATATCAGAAGGTTCGGCGCGCGCCTAGGAATGCTTCCTGTAGTTGCCATTGACCACTTCGGCCTCGCCATCTTCCACCATCTGTTGCAAGAGGTGGGCCGTGCGCTCGGTGGGAATGCCCGACAGGTTCACATCGTCAACCGAATGCAGCCCGCCATCGGCCAAGGCGGCGCGCAGCTGTGCCCGAACGGTTTCGTCGGTCAGTTTGGCCGAGCGCGGGGAAGGCTCGGCGGACGGCGGAGCGGCCGTTTCGTCATCCCGCTCTTTGAGTCCTAGGTCCAGGCATACGTCGCAGTGGCCGCAATTTCGCCCGCTGAAATCGGAGAAGTATTCCAGCAGAAAACGGCTGCGGCAGTAGCAATCGTTTTCGGCGTATTCCAGCATCTGCTGGGTGCGATTGACGTATTGCTGGCGGCGTTCTTCATAGACCTCGGCAGTCAGCACAACTTCGGCGGTCTCCACGCGGCGAGTGGTGAAGGTCACGCGGGGCACCTTCTTGTGTGGCACGTAGTGGACAATGCGCAGTTGCGAGAGGTGTTTCAGCACTTCGTAGACGGTGTCCAAGGGCAGGTTTGCCTCGTGGGCTATCGTGGCTTCTTGCAGGAATACGTAGTCGCTGAACAAGCCGCAGGTGGTGCGCAGCAAGGCGCGAATGACGTTGTCGGCCTCCTTGCCGAGGTGGTGGAGGCGATAGAGTTCGTCGCGCTGCACAAGGAAGAGGATGCGCGAGGCCACTTCGTCTTCTTCCGTATAATTGATGTAGCCAGCATTGGTCAGCAGTTTGAGGGCACTCTCCAAGTAGGTGGGGAAGTGGCGGAAGTTTTTGCAGAACTCCTCAACATTGAGTTCGTAGGTCACGTTGTAGCCATCGCCCACGGCCAGTTGGAAGTAGCAGCACAGGTTCTCATAGACGCGACTGATATATTCGCGCGGCGGATAGGTCTCGCCAACCCTACGCAACATACTCGCGCGGTCCTCGCGGGCGAAGAGGAGCACGGCATAGGCCCGCTGGCCATCGCGCCCCGCACGGCCCGCCTCCTGAAAGTAGGCCTCGATGCTGTCGGGCATATCCAGGTGGATGACCAGGCGCACATCGGGTTTGTCAATGCCCATACCGAAGGCGTTGGTGGCCACCATAACGCGCGTTTCGCCGCTCTGCCAGGCTGCCGAGCGCAGGTCCTTGTCAACATTCTTGAGGCCCGCGTGATAATAAAGGGCGGTGATGCCCTCCTCGTTGAGGTGGTCGCTCGTCTCGCGGGTTCGCTCGCGGTTGCGGGTATAGACGATGGCGCTGCCCGGCACGGAGCGGAGGATGTGAAGGAGTTCGGCAAACTTGTCGGTGGTCTTGCGCACCACATAACTGAGGTTGGGTCGCGCGAAACTCATCTTATACACCTGGAATCCCTCCACCGTCTCACCCCCTGCGGGCGGTTCTCCCGTCACAACGGGGCTCGATTCGGGCCAAGCCAGATGGGCACAAATATCGCGCACCACCTCGGTCGTGGCCGTAGCGGTCAGCGCCAGCACGGGCACGCCTGGCAACAACTTGCGTATCTGCGCTATCTGCAGATAGGGCGGGCGGAAGTCGTAGCCCCATTGCGAGATGCAGTGGGCCTCGTCCACGGTCAGGAGGCCGACCTTCATCTTGCGCAACTTCACCTGGAATATCTCGGTGGTCAGACGCTCGGGCGAAACGTAAAGGAATTTGTACGCGCCAAAGACAGCGTTGTCCAGATGACGCAGCATTTCGTCGCGGCTCTGGCCCGAATAGATGGCCGCTGCCGTGATGCTGCGCGCGCGGAGGTGGGCCACCTGGTCCTTCATCAGGGCAATGAGCGGCGTGACCACAATGCAAACGCCCTCCAAGGCCAGTGCGGGCACTTGGAAGGCGATACTCTTGCCACCACCCGTAGGCATAAGGCCCAAGGTGTCGTGGCCAGTCAACACACTCTGGATAATCTCCTGCTGGATGCCGCGAAACTGCTCGTAGCCCCAATATCGGCGAAGGATGTCAAGGGGCGAGGGCGCGGCTTGGGGCGAGCGGGAGTCGGGAGTGCTGGTCATATTTTCTGCCAAAGGAGGTGGATGTGCTGTCAGGGGGTACGTATTTACAGGAGGGCGCGGATTATTCGCAGGGACGGATGTCTTCGATTTGCAACTGGATGTCGCCGCGCTTGTGGCTGTTCTCTTCGATGGCGTAGCAGATATCAAAGGCGCGCTTGGTCTTGATGTAGCGTGCCTGCGAACTCTGGCCAAAGGCGATGCCGTTCATGATGCGGTTGCTCTTGTTGTCGACGAGTTCCAACTTGATATGTTCCTGTCCGCGACCGACCACTTTGCTCGTACCATAGTCGTAGACGCGCTTGGTGCAAAAGACGGGGCGCGGATTGCCGGGCCCGAAGGGTGCGAAGCGCTTGAGTTCCTGATAGAATTTGAAGGTGACGTCCTTGAAGTCCAGCACGGCATCGATTTCGAGGGTCGGCTGTGTCTGTTCGTCCAGGATATGCTCGGTCACATAGGCTTCGAAGCGGCGGCTGAACTCCTCCACGTGCTCCACGCGCATAGTCAGGCCAGCAGCGTAGGTATGGCCGCCAAAGTTTTCGAGCAGGTCGGCACAACTCTGCACGGCCTTGTAGACGTCGAAGCCGTTGACGGAGCGCGCACTGCCCGTGGCCAGTCCTTCGCTGTGGGTGAGTACGACGGCGGGGCGGTAGTATTGCTCGGTCAGGCGCGAAGCCACGATGCCGATGACGCCCTTGTGCCATTGTTCGTTGTAGATGACGATAGATCGGCGTTCGTCCAACTGCGGCAGATCGCGCACCTGTTCGATGGCTTCCTCGGTCATGGCCTTGTCAAGGTCCTTGCGCGCTTCATTGTAGAGGTTGATGCGTCCCGCCTTCTCAATGGCGGCCGTGTGGTCCTTCTCCACCAGCAGGTCGACAGCCTCGCGCCCGTTTTGCATACGGCCCGAAGCGTTGATGCGGGGGCCAATCTTGAAGATGATGTCGTTCATCGTCAGTTCGCGCTCGTCGAGGCCGCACACCTCAATGATGGCCTGCAGTCCAATGCTCGGACTTGAGTTGAGACAGCGCAGACCGTGGAGCGCCAGGATGCGGTTCTCGCCCATGATGGGAACGATGTCGGAGGCGATGCTCACGGCGCAAAGGTCAAGCAAGGGGAATAGTTTATTGAACTCAATGCCGTTGCTCATGGCGAATGCCTGCATCAACTTGAATCCCACGCCGCAGCCCGACAGGTGGGTGTAGGGATAGCGATTGTCGCGGCGCTTGGGATTGAGAATGGCGGCGGCGCGTGGCAGGACTTCGTCGGGCACATGGTGGTCGCAGATGATAAAGTCGATGCCTTGGCTCAGGGCGTAGTCCACCTCCTCCACGGCTTTGATGCCGCAGTCCAACACGATGATAAGTTTGACACCAGTGGCCGCGGCAAAGTCAATACCTTTCTTGGAGATGCCATAGCCCTCCTCGTAGCGGTCGGGGATGTAGTAGTCAATGTTGGAATAATACTGCGAGAGGAACTTGTAGACCAGGGCCACAGCCGTACATCCGTCCACATCATAGTCGCCATAGACGAGGATGCGCTCCTTGGCTCCGAGGGCAGCATTGAGTCGCGCCACGGCTACCTCCATATCGTTCATGAGGAAGGGGTCGTGGAGGTCTGTCAACTGCGGTCGGAAGAAGTGTCGCACTTCTAATTCGGTGGTGATGCAGCGATCCAGGAGCAACTTACCCAGTGCCGGATGTATGCCTGCTCGTGCAGCCAGGGCGGTGGCCAGAGCGGTTTGTTCGGGCGACGGGGCGTCGTAGTTCCATGTGTAATTCATTGATATATTGTGCTTTTTGTTTTATCAGAAACGGAGAAGGAGCGGGCAGCCAACGGCAACCATCCTTCGTCAAAAGCCCTAATAAGGCAATCTAGTCGGTAAAGGTAGGCATTTTTTGCGGAAAGCGGGGGCGGCAGAGGGGATTTTTTAAGGTAGGAGTTAGGATTGGTAACTACTCAGGTGGTTGCAAGGCAATGTACCGCACCTTGCTTGAAGACGTGTGGCTCAGCGATATTGGGCGTATGGCCGAGGTGAGAAATGTACCGCACCTTGCTCGCAAGGTGTGAGTACAGGGTTTGTTCTCATTGTGTAACTATTATTGTGTGTCATTTCCATGATACTCACACCTTGCAAGCAAGGTGCGGTACATTGCATTTCCTCTTAGAACGAACTCCCTACTCACACGTTGCTTTTTATGTTAATGACCAAGCAAAAACCAAAGTTTTTTTAGGTTAGGCTGCATTTTTTTCGATTTCCGTTTTGAGACAATAATCGTACTGGCCTTCACTGTTGAGGTGATGGAGGAAGACAACCTATTTACGAGGTTTGTCACAGTAACTATTTAGATTCGTCTGTCCTGGTTAGATGTTTATATGGGGATATGTGATTTTTCTATGGGACGGCAGCTTTCGCTGCCTTTTAGGGGTATATGGGCATGGCCTGTGGCCATGCTCTCTTGAGAAGAATCAATGTGCATCTTTGTATTCTGATTACTGTTTTCAGGCAACTGAGATGCTCCATCGGCTGGCAGTTCAAGCAACTGAGACGCTTCATGAAATGCTTCATCGATTGGCAGTTCA
>SAMEA3663047__coassemble_1040_pt1 | contig 9663 bp, 9 predicted proteins | sample SAMEA3663047__metabat2_low_PE_025 | metagenome-assembled genome bin SAMEA3663047 (sample SAMEA3663047) | pig gut metagenome | biome: pig gut; feature: pig-associated habitat; material: faeces | place: France | collected 2012
AACTACTCAGGTGGATTTTTAATTGCAAATTGCGCTGGAAAGAAATGTACCGCACGTTGCTCGCAACGTGTGGCTCAGCGGTTTTCAGATGTTTGTACTCTTTGAAGTAGTTATCAATGAGCCAACATTTCCGCTGAGCCACACGTTGCTAGCAACGTGCGGTACATTGCTTTTCCGCTGATTTCTGACTCCTTATTCCTAACTCCTAATTCCCAACTCCTAACGTAACTACTCAGGTCGTCTGGTGCCCGAAACAACGACCTGAGTAGTCGCGAGTAGTTATAAGATATGTTAAAGCCGCGGTGCATCCTCCCTTAAACGGGGAATGATTTGTATTTTTGTGCGAATTTACCTTTAGTGTGCCCTTTCGCCTAGTGGGAGGAGGGGTATTTCCCTTATAATTAATCCGTTTGTCAAACCCATAGAAACATCCTATAAAATCCCCGATGGCAAGCAAAAAACGCAAGAGTGGTGGCCGCTTTGGCACCCTCACTTCGTGTATTAGCATGACCCTGGTCCTCTTGTTGCTGGGCAGCATGGTGTTCTTCACCACCACGACGCGCAATTTCAGCAATCAGATGCGCGCAGAGATGCCCGTGGCCGTGCTCCTCAAGGACAGTTGTTCCGCCGAGGCCCTGTCGGCGTTGCAAGAGCAGTTGCGCAGCAAACCCTACGTGCGCTCCGTCACCTATATCTCCAAAGAGCAAGGTGCCAAGGAGACTTACGAGAGTTTGCAACTAGAACCTGGCGATTTCATTACCGACAATCCCATCCTGGCCGAGTTGGAACTGAGCCTGCACGGCGAATACACCAACAAGGCAAGCATCCAGCGCATAGCCCCCGAAATCAAGAAGAATCCTATCGTGGCAGATGTCATCTATCCCATTGAGGAAATCGACCAACTCAACCACACTATCTCCATCGTAGGCACTGTGCTGCTTGTGGCTGTGGTGCTGCTCACTTTCGTGAGCTTCGCCCTCATCAGCAACACTATCCGCATGAATATCTATGCCCACCGCCACATCATCCAGACGATGAAACTCGTCGGTGCCCGTTGGGGCTTCATTCGTCGGCCATTCCTGTGGCAGGCATTCCGCATCGGTATGTGCAGCGCGCTGATAGCAGGCGGGTTGATAGGGGCTGGCATCTGGCAGGTGGTGCAACAGGATTTCTACATCAGTAGCCTCGTGACCCTTGATGTGCTGGTGCTCACGTTGGGCAGCGTGCTGGTATGCGGCCTCTTGCTCCCCTGGATATTTGCCTTCCTGAGCGTGACGAAATACCTGCGTATGCGGGGCGGCGAAGCCAATCTCGCGTAGTGCGGTCGCTTCACTCGGTCGCTTCGCTCCCTAACTCCATCGCAGCCTTTGGCTGCTGGCTCGAATGTCCTGGGGTATGGCTCAACTAGAGGATTTTAGAGGATTCTAGAGGATTTTAGAGGAGGATTATAGGAAAACTCATTCCTCATTCCTCATTCCTAATAAAAAAAACCACTCGTAATCAATCAAACAACCAACAAATATGAAACAAAAAAGAGTTTTCGCCTTTGACCGCATGAACTTTATCTTGCTGGGCATTGGCATGGCCGCTGTTATTCTTGGCCTGATTCTCATGTCGGGCTCTAGCAGCACCTTCGATGTATTCAATGCCGACATTTTCAGTGCCCGTCGCATCAAGGTGGCCCCCGTGGTATGCTTCTTCGGCTACCTGTTCATCATCTACGCCATTCTGCACAAGCCCAAGGCGCAGCAAAGCGAAGAGAACCAACCCCAAGAGAAATAACTCCAAATCCTTTGAAAATTGGAAACATTTGAAGCACTGATTCTCGGTCTCCTGCAAGGTTTGACCGAATATTTGCCCGTCAGCAGTAGCGGCCACCTGGCCATCGGTAGCCATATCCTCGGCATCGAAGCCGAAGAGAACCTCATGTTTACCGTGGCCGTTCACGTGGCCACCGTGCTGAGTACCCTTGTGGTGCTGGGCGGAGAGATTATCCGCCTGGTGCGCGGCACCTTCGGCCCGCTCAATGCTGGTGCGAGCGGATTGGCCCGTCTCAATGCCGACCAGCGCTACATGCTGAATATCTTGGTGTCGATGATTCCCATCTTTGTGGTCGGCATCTTCTTCAAGGAGACCGTGGAGAGCATCTTTGGCCAAGGCTTGCTCGTGGTGGGCTGCTGCCTGCTCGTGACCGCCGGTCTGCTGGCCTATTCCTACTATGGCAAACCGCGACAGAAGGAGAGCATCTCTCTGGTTGACGCCTTTATTATAGGTGTTGCACAGGCCGTGGCCGTCCTGCCCGGTCTGAGTCGCAGCGGTTCGACCATCGCCACGGGACTTATCCTCGGCAACAACAAGGCCCATATGGCGCAGTTCTCCTTCCTGATGGTGATTCCCCCCATTCTGGGCGAGGCACTGCTTGATACAATCAAGGCAGCCAAGGAAGGATTCAGCGCAGCCTTTGGCGACCTGAGCGTGATGGCCCTCGTGGTAGGCTTTGTGGCCGCCTTCGTCAGTGGCATTGCTGCCTGCAAGTGGATGATAGGCATCGTGCGCCGCGGCAAACTCATCTATTTCGCTTACTACTGCGTGGCCGTGGGCGCGGTGACGCTGGCTTATCATTTTATTTGCGAATAGTATGAACTTTCTTGCTGGACAAGTACTCGCCTTCGACAAGCCCTACGGCATCACCTCTTTTGCCCTCGTCAACAAAGTGCGCTGGCTGCTCACGCAGCGAATGGGCGGCAAGAAAATTAAGGTGGGCCACGCTGGTACGCTGGACCCCTTGGCCACAGGCGTGATGGTGGTTTGCACGGGCCGCGCCACCAAAAGCATCGACAACCTGCAAGCGGGCGTGAAGGAGTATGTGGCCACCCTCCAACTGGGGGCCACCACGCCGAGTTACGACCTTGAACATCCCATCGATGCCACCTATCCCACCGCCCATATCACCCGCGCCCTGATTGACGAGACCCTGCCCCGCTTTGTGGGCGAAATCATGCAGGTGCCGCCCGCCTTCTCGGCGTGCAAGGTGGAAGGCAAACGGGCCTACGACCTGGCTCGCCGCGGCGAGGACGTGGCACTGCGCGCCAAGCCCCTGCGCATTGACGAAATGGAGGTGGTCGAATGGGACAGCGAGGCCATGCACCTCACCCTGCGCATCGTCTGCTCGAAAGGCACCTATATCCGCGCCCTGGCCCGCGACATCGGACAGGCCCTCCAAAGCGGCGCACACCTCACAGCCCTGCGGCGCACACAGGTGGGCGACTACCGCGTGGCGGAATGCCACACCATCGAATCCTTCGAGCAGTGGTTGTCAACCATCGAAATCGAAACGGACCTCTAAGCCCAGGCCAGCGCCACAACCCTTCCGCAAAACCTCTTCCCATATTCACAGAATCACATAACCCATAAAAATATCCAACAGTGAAGCTCTCCCAATTCAAGTACAAACTCCCCGAAGAGAAAATCGCCCAATATCCCGCACCCCACCGCGACGAATGCCGCATGATGGTGCTCCATAGAAAAACTGGCGAGATAGAGCATCGCATGTTCAAGGACATCCTGGACTATTTCGACGAGCACGACGTCTTCGTGTTCAACGACACAAAAGTGTTTCCTGCCCGCCTCTATGGCAACAAGGAGAAGACGAACGCACGCATCGAAGTGTTCCTCCTGCGCGAACTCAATCAGGAACTCCGCCTCTGGGATGTGCTCGTGGACCCCGCCCGCAAAATCCGTATCGGCAACAAGTTGTACTTCGGCGAAGACGATTCCATCGTGGCCGAAGTAATTGACAACACCACCAGCCGCGGACGCACCCTGCGCTTCCTCTACGACGGCGACCACGACGAGTTCAAGAAGTCGCTATATGCCCTCGGCGAAGCCCCCATCCCCCGTTTCATCGGCCGCGAAAGCGAACCCGAAGATTTGGAGAACTTCCAGTGCATCTTTGCCAAGAACGAGGGAGCCGTAACCGCCCCGACGGCAGGTCTGCACTTCTCGCGCCAACTCATGAAGCGCCTCGAAATCAAAGGCATTGAGTTTGCCTACGTCACGCTGCACTGCGGCCTGGGCAATTTCCGCAACACCGACGTGGAGGACCTGACGAAACACAAGATGGACTCCGAGCAGATGTTTGTTGAAGCCGAATGCTGTCGCATTGTCAACCAAGCCAAGGACAACGGACACAAGATTGTGGCCGTCGGCACAACGGTGCAGCGTGCCCTGGAAGCCTGCGTGGGCCCCGACCACCATATCAAGGAGTTTGAGGGATGGACCAACAAGTTCATCTTCCCGCCCTACGAATTTGGTGTGGCCGATGCGATGGTTGTCAACTTCCACCTGCCGTATTCCACCCTGCTTATGCTCACCGCCGCCTTTGGCGACTACGATTTTGTTATGAATGCCTATCACGCTGCCCTTGAGGCCGACTACAAGTTTGGCCCCTACGGTGACGCCCTCCTTATTATTGACTAACGCAAGGTCTGGGTACGAATCCCTCGTCGGCAGATAATCAGCCATGTCCCTATTATATGTTTCCCTGGGAGCCAATATAGGCGACCGCGAAGGCACCCTGCGGCGCGCCGTCAGCGAGATGGAGCGCCGCATAGGCCCTTGCGTGGCCCTCTCCCGTATGTACGAAACCGCACCTATGGGTTTCGATTCTCCCCATGCCTTTCTCAACGCCGCAGCCGCCTTTCGTGTGACAGCGTGTGCGCAGCCCAACGAGGCCGATGCCCTCCGCGTGCTCGCAATCACAAAGGAAATCGAGTGCCAACTGGGACGCCGACAAAAAAGTGTGGGCGGCAGGTATGCCGATAGGCCGATAGACATTGACCTCTTGCTCTGGGAAGACCTGCAAATCGGGCTGCCCGAACTCACACTGCCGCACCCCCATCTGCACGAACGCCACTTTGTGCTCGACCCTTTGGCCGAAATCGCTCCCGACCTCGTGCACCCCACGCTCCGACAAAGCATCCGGACGTTACAATGCAATAATAGCCCTTCCAAACCATGAAAACCATTGCTATCATACTGGCTGCGGGGAGCGGCCGCCGCTTTGGCGCGTCCGAACCCAAGCAATACCTGCGCCTGGGCCACCAGACCGTTCTTGAACATGCCGTTGAAGCATTTCTGCGCCACCCGTTGATAGACGAGGTGGCGATTGTTGTACACCGCGACTATATGCAGGCCGTCAGCGAGTTGGTGCGCAAAAACGAATGGACCAAGGTGCGCCACGTCATTGAGGGAGGCAACGAACGCACCGATAGCACGCGCGCCGCACTCCGCCTCTACGCACGGGAATATTGCCACCTGCTCTTCCACGATGCCGCCCGCCCACTCGTGACGGCCGACATCATCACGCGGGTGTGCCGCTCGCTCGAAAAATATGCCGCCGTCGGTGTGGCGCAACCCGTTGTGGACACCATCGTACAGCACCGCGACAACCTGCTGCGCGGCACCCTCAATCGGGCCGCCCTGCGCGGATTGCAGACGCCGCAAGGTTTCCACTCCTCCACCCTCAATGCAGCCTACGAAAAGGCAGCCGCCGACCCCGACCATTGGACGGCAACGGACGATTGCAGCCTCGTGTATCACTACCTGCCCGATGTGCCCGTCGCACTGGTGGAAGGCGCACCCTGCAATATGAAATTGACCAACCCCGACGACCTTCCGCAACTCGAACGCTTTCTCGCAGCGAACCGTCTGGCACAGGCTGGCGAGAATCAAAGGAGTAGGGCGAGCCAAACGGCTAGCACACCGTCCCCAAAGCCTGCCGCTGATGCCGACCCCGTCAAGGCGCACAACCAGCGGAATTTGCGGGCCATGCAACTGCGCATCCTCGATATTCTGCGGGCCACAGCCGACCTCTGCGACCGCCACGAGATACCCTATTGGTTGGACAGCGGAACGCTGCTCGGCGCAGTGCGCCACGGCGGTTTCATTCCCTGGGACGATGACATAGATATCTGCGTGCCCAAGGAGTACCTGCCGAAACTCATTGAGGCGGCGCGAACGGATTTGCCCGAGGGTCTGTATCTGCAATGCCCCGAAACCGACCCCTCCATCCGTCAGCCGATGTACAAAGTGCGCGACCGCCATTCCTACATAGTCGAGGCAACCGACGACTTCAGCCGCCCGTATGGCAAGGGCCTGTTTGTGGATATCTTCCCCATGGAGGCGTGGCCCACGTTTGGCCCACAGTTCTCGCGCAAGGTGGCACGCGGCTATTGCCGAGCCAATGCCATCCTCCACTCGCAGCACTACTACACCCTGCGTGCCGCTGCCGAATTTTTCTACTTCACCGCCAAGCGCGCCTGCTGCCGTGTGCTGTGGACTGTCGGCGGACTATTGAGAAAGAAAGACCGATATTATTCCAACATTCTCGCCCATAGCGGCAATGGCAATCGCCACTTGCGCACCACCATCTTCCCGCTCGGCACGATTACCTTTGAGGGCCAAACCTTCAGCGCACCCGCCGATGCAGATACCTACCTGCGCGACCTCTTCCGCGACTATATGCAACTCCCGCCCGAGGACCAGCGCAAAGGCCACGCCGTATTCTACGTGCCCGAACTTTAGGCGCGCCTCTTGCTGCGGCCAAACTTTCTCCTATTTCCCTAGCAAATTCCAAACTAACCAATAATGAAAAAGATTCTCACCTGTTCAGTTCTTTTCCTATTGACCTGCGCAGCCGCTTTGGCGCAAGTCAATTTCAAGGTATCGTACAAGGAAGTCAGCCCCACGGAGGTTGACATCGTCTTCACGGGAAAGGCCGCTGCCGGTTGGCACGTCTATTCCACCAACATCCCCGCCGATGGTCCCAACCCCGCCATCTTTGGCGTGGACAAGAAGGATGGCGTTGAATTGGTCGGCAAACTGAAGCCTGGCAAGGGCGCCAAGACGTCCTTTGACCCGATGTTTGAGATGAACATCACCTATTTCGAGGGCAGTTGTACGTTTACGCAGCGCGTACGTCTGACCAAGCCCGTCTATAACTTGGAGGGCTATCTTGAGTTCTCGGCCTGCAACGACCAAAATTGCCTGCCACCCACCACAGTCAGTTGTAAACTGGCTGGCAAGGACGGACCTGGCGCAGAGACTGCCGCCGACAAGGACGCCGCTGGCAAGGACGAGAAAACCGACAAGGCCGAGGCTGCTGCCGAAGAGCCGCTGCCTGCTGCAGAAGTAGCCACGGAAACTGCCGACTCCGTAGCTGCGGATACCAGTGCCGTAGTGATGGTTGGCGGCAGCGTAGATGGTGTGAGCGATGAACTTCGTCAGATGTGGTGGAGCCCTGCCATCGACAAATTGCAGGCTTTCGGAGAAGAGAGCGTGTCCGATGCCAGCATCTGGTACATCTTCCTGCTTGGCTTCGTGGGAGGTCTGGTGGCCCTCTTCACTCCTTGCGTGTGGCCCATCATACCTATGACCGTCAGTTTCTTCCTCAAGCGTAGTGGCAACCGACGCAAGGGCATCCGCGACGCCATCACGTATGGCATCTCCATCATTGTAATCTACGTAGCCCTAGGTCTGATTATCACCTCCATCTTCGGAGCAAACGCACTCAACGACCTATCCACGAACGCCATATTCAACATCTTCTTCTTCCTGATGCTGGTAGTTTTTGCCGCCAGTTTCTTTGGCGGTTTCGAGATTACGTTGCCCTCCTCTTGGGGTGCAGCCGTGGATGGCAAGGCTGAGAAGACGACAGGCCTGCTCTCCATCTTCTTAATGGCTTTCACGTTGTCGCTGGTCAGTTTCTCGTGTACGGGTCCCATCATCGGATTCCTCTTGGTCGAAGTGAGCACCTCGGGCGGCAGTGTGCTGGCCCCGACCATCGGTATGCTGGGCTTCGCCATCGCCCTTGCCCTGCCGTTCACCCTCTTTGCCCTCTTCCCCACGCTTCTGAAGAGTGCGCCCAAGAGTGGCGGCTGGCTCAATGCCGTGAAGGGGACGCTCGGTTTCCTTGAACTGGCCTTCGCGCTCAAGTTCTTCTCGGTGGCCGACCTCGCCTACGGCTGGCACCTCCTCGACCGCGAAACCTTCCTCGCCCTTTGGATTGTCATCTTCGCCCTGTTGGGCATCTACTTGCTGGGCCTCATCAAGTTTCCCCACGATGACGAAGACGAGCGCCATACCTCAGTGACCCGTTTCTTCCTCGCCCTCATCTCCTTGGCCTTTGCCGTTTATATGGTGCCGGGCCTGTGGGGCGCACCGTGCAAGGCCATCAGCGCATTTGCTCCGCCTATGTCCACGCAGGATTTCAATCTCCAGCCTGCTAAGGTGCAGACCTTCCGCAACTACGAAGAGGGTATGGCCTATGCCCGCAAGATGGGCAAGCCCGTGTTCCTCGACTTCACAGGTCATGGTTGCGTGAACTGCCGCAAGATGGAAGCGGCCGTTTGGGAGAAACCGCAGGTCAGCAAACTGATGCAGGAGGATTTTGTCGTTATCTCCCTCTACGTAGATGAGAAGGAGCGCCTGCCCGAGAATATTACTGTGAAGGAGAACGGCGAAGAGCGCACCCTCCGTACCGTTGGCGACAAATGGAGTTACCTCCAGATGAGCCGCTTCGGCGCACAGACCCAGCCCTTCTATGTGCTCGTGGACAACGAAGGCAATCCCCTCACGCGCTCCTACTCCTACGATGAGGACGTGGACAAGTTCGTGCAGTTCCTCGAGACGGGTCTCAAAGCATACCACAAGTAGCCGACTGCGCAATGCTGAGCATACTGATTCCCGCCTTCAACTACGATGTGCGAAGCCTGCTGCAAGCCCTCGTGGACCAGTGCCGCCAACTCAGCACAGCACTGGCCGCGGAGGGGCAGGGCAGATTCGCGTACGAAGTGCTGCTGGCCGATGATGCCAGTACGGATGCCGCGCTCGAAACGGCCAACCGCACCCTGGCAGAACAACTTGCCGCCGACGGCGTGCGCTATCTGCGCCAAACCAGCAATATGGGGCGGGCCCGCAACTGCAACCTGCTGGCCCGCGAGGCCCGCGGCGAATACTGTCTCCTCATTGACTGCGATGCCTTGGTCTGCGAGCCCGATTTCCTGCGCCGTTATTATGAGGCGCGCGATAGGGCCGATGTCGTGGTGGGCGCATTGCGCAACCCTGCTGTCTGTCCGGGCGGCTGCGAACTCCGTTGGCGGTACGAACAGGCTGCCATGCCGCGCCGCTCGGTAGCCTATCGCGAGGCGCACCCCTACGAGAGCCTGTCGACCTTCAATGTGCTGTTCCATCGTCGCGTACTCCTCGACCTGCCCTTCGACGAGCGGTGTACGGAGTACGGCTACGAGGACGCGCTGATGGGCATCAATCTCCAACTGAATGGCTACAGCATCGCGCATATTGATGCCCCGCTCATCCACAACGGGATGGACCGCAACGCAGACTTTCTCCGCAAGACGGAGACGGGACTGCGCACCCTCTCCCGCCTGACGGGGCCCATGCAGGAGCATTCCGCGCTGGCCCGTCTGTGCGAGCGGATTACGCGGTGGCACCTGCGCCCCCTCGTTTTGGCGGGCTATGGCCTCCTGCGGCCGCTCCTGCGCTGGCAACTCTTGGGGCGGCGGCCCGCTCTGGCTTGCTTCTTTGCCTACAAGGCTGGGGAGTATTTGCGCATTACGGCTGGCGCGGTGCGATAGCGCGGCG
>SAMEA3663047__coassemble_1048_pt1 | contig 9634 bp, 9 predicted proteins | sample SAMEA3663047__metabat2_low_PE_025 | metagenome-assembled genome bin SAMEA3663047 (sample SAMEA3663047) | pig gut metagenome | biome: pig gut; feature: pig-associated habitat; material: faeces | place: France | collected 2012
CTCCATGTCCATTACAGACACTTCAACGCTACTACGGGGCAATCCGCCACAGAAGCGGACTTCGGTACCTTTCTACCTTGTTCGTCACTTTCGGCATTTCCCTTGGCATTCCGACTGTAAACGACCATTATAACGTAAACACTATTTTACAAGCATTTACGAGATAACTTTTTTCAAAAAAAGAAGTTTATATGCTGTTTTTAGGGTCAAGGATTATGCATCATGCACATTCCTCGACCTGCTTTTCGGGTGCTTTGTAGTAACACGGGAGCATGGAGCGGTAGTCCTCATACATAGAGTGCTACGATTATGTAGCGATTGGTATCCTTCGACAGGCTCAGGACAGGCTCTAACTCTCGCTATCCACAAAGGGATAGCTGCCAGCATGTCGTTGACTTTATCTTCGACCATCGTGGTTCGACTGGGCTCACCATAAACTGCAAGTCGGGATAGCATCAGAGCAAGCTCTATGCTCTCCTCTCGCTGCTCAAGTCGTTGAGAAGGGGTTATTCGTTGGAAGATGTATAATCTTCAAATTCTTTCTGATCCGGCATATTGTCTATCAGATACTGTCGAATGGTTTCCTCGGATGGGAGCTGGAGGAGGTATTTGCCTACATAGATGTCTTCAAGTCCTTCGGTGGAGTACTTGACGAGGGTTTCGCTGTAGTCGGTGCAGAGGAGAAGTCCAATTGGTGGGTTATCTCCGGGCTGCATGACTTCGTGACGATAGTAGTTCTTGTAGGTGTTGAGCTGCGAACCATACTCATGACGGTATCGGTCGATCTTGAGGTCGATGATGACGTGACAATGGAGGATGCGGTTGTAGAAGATGAGGTCTGCCTTAAAATAGTCATGATCGATGAGTACGCGCTTCTGGCGATGCTCAAAACAGAAACCTTGACCGAGTTCCATGAGGAACTTTTCGAGCTTGTCGAGAATGGAGGTTTCGAGCTTGGATTCGGTATAGACATCGGCTTCGGGCAGATCGAGAAACTCGAGGGTCATTGGGTCGCGAAGGATGTGACGGGTCTCCATGGGTTCGGCTTTCTGCTGGATGTAGCGTTTGAGTGCTGCTTTGTCCTTTGAGAGGGCTGAACGCTCGTAGTAGAGGGTGGAGATTTGGCGGTCGAGTTCGCGAGTAGTCCAACAGCCTTGAATGAGCTCGAATTCGAAGAAGGCTCGCTTGAGTGGATCGCTGATTTCGCTTAGCATCTGAAGGCTGGTGTAGCCGATGCGATGGAAGAGGCGATCGGGTGCGGTTTGCCATGGCTCTGGAGATTTTGCAATCGCTGGTTGCAAAATTGTTAACGCTTGATTTTCATCTATTTGGAATATTGCGGGCAGTGACCGCAATTTCTTGGCCGGTAGTTCTGTTGGCCTCTGCATCTGACTCTGGAGGTAGCGAAGAATTTCGCCATGGAGTTGTGGATAGACGTTGTAGAATGTGCGATATTCGTAGAGGCGTCTCCACGTCATTCCTTTGCGGTTGATGCGTTTGGCGAGGGTCTTGAGGAGTTGCTCTCCATATTGTGCGCGATCGGCTCCATGCTGCTCAAACTCCACGATGTAGAAGCCGATGAACCAGTTGCGAGCGGTAAGCATGCAGTTGACGGCATGTGCTGCCTGCTGGCGGAGTGTCTCGTCTACAAGAAGGATGCGGTCAGCCAACTGGTCAAGTGTCATTGCTACATCAGATGTTGATGCTGTAGGTTGTATATTGCTATTGTCGTTTGCCATATATGATGATATTCGTATTCTAAAGAGGGAATTAGGGACGGTTCTCTTATCCGCTTTCAGACGGAATAAGAGAGGTCTGTTTCGACAGGCTCAACATAAATTCCGACCGTCCCTATTTCCCCTCCCGATTTCGCGCTCAGAACCACTGCCAAGGGATACCATTTTCGTGACCTCACGAAAATGGTCATCCATGCTGATATTCTGCGACTTACAAGAATCGATGGCGCGACCTATGGCGGACTGGAAATTCTCCCATCGCGCATAGCCGAGAACCAGCATGAGGTCTCGCGCAAACCAAACTTCTACTTGCTCGCCATTGTCGCCCTCGATATATTATGCAATATCATCGAAGGAGGTTTTATATCGGATGATGCTATTTTTGTCCATATTGAATTTATGGTAGGTTCTATAAATTAGCTTGCGATGTATTTGCGGCTATCGTGCCGTAGGTTTTTGCTTTTCGTGAGGGAGCGTAGCGGGCTACGTGACCGAATGAAAAACAAAAAGATACGGTGCGAGAGGCGTAAAGACATCCAAGTCAATTTATAAAATAAGATTCCTTTGAAACTAATTTATAGAACCTACCTTATATGTTACTTTTTTGAATTCTCTTTTGTTACCTCATCTATCCAATCCGCATAGCCTAGAACCCAATGGAAGTAGTTCATAAGGTTAAGCTGCTTGTCAAGGAAAAGATCCTGAGATGTTAGAACCCATGTTCGCATAGAACCGGTTTGGTGAACCTCTGGCGTATTGGCTTTCTTGGCCTCGACTTTTAGTTACAGCAGCATTAGTGGTTGTTCAGTTGTACCGCCATCTATTCCGACTTTCGCAGGTCCGCCATGTCGGTGGTGAGTTGGCGAGCTATCCATTGCTTCTCGTCATCGGTTAGGTGATACTGATAGAGGGCTAGGAGAGCCTCGGTGGCCATCCTTGAACTTGTCAGCTCGCCACTCCTTGATGGTGTATTCTGGTTTTGGAAACTGGGATACGACCCTTTCTTCGAATTGACGACCCTTGCGTTCGCTTTCGGTAAGACCATCTTCAACTACCGTCTTCTCGCCCCCCTTTGTTTCGCGGATGATTTCGCGTGTGTAGTTATTGATGATGAACCTTACTTTTGCTTTAGATGAAGGGTCCTGACTAAGCGGAGACGGTAGGTGGTGGCCTTTGTGCCTGCCGTGGCGATGGTGGTACCTGGGGCAAAGGAGAAGCTCTTGGTGCCGTCTTCGCAGAGGTAGCGGGCATCGGGGGTGAGGGGAAGGCCCTCGGCTTGCTGTAGGAGGGCGTTTATGCCGGCTATATCCGATGATGATTCATCGGGAACGGTAGTTGCTGAACAGGCTGCCTTGAGGGCCTTGGCTTGAGCCGTGGTGGGGATGCGCCAGTGGGTGAGATCGTATTCCTGATAGCTATCTGCAAGGGTGGTGGCCACGGTGGGGTTGGTGGCATGGAGAGCCGAAGGGAGGTCGATCCACTCGTGGAGGGAGAGGAGGGTGATGAGCCCCTCCCACCCTCTCTGAAAGGGAGGGGTTGCAGAAGAACCGTTAATAGGTTCCACCAATGCGACTATGTGCCCTTGCCAGAGGGTGCAGGGAGCGGGAATGGCTTCTACCATGAGGACCTCCGAGGGGAGGGTATCGGTTAGAATCGACGATGAATCATCGGGGAGGATGGTAGCATCGGGGGTGAGATCTATCTTCTCGCAAGAGGTGATGAGGAGGAGCAAGAGGAAGGTACTGCGGGAAAACTTCCTTGCTCGTATGGGGAGTCTGGCGAAGCCCTGAGGGGCTCCACCAGACTTGTTTTGTTTGTGCATGACCAACGGGAGGAATTAGAATGAGTAATCTAATGTGCCGTTGGTGATGTCGAACGTCATCGATGAGGTGTTGACGTATCGAAAGTACTGCCCGCTGGCCGTGGTGACGAATGCTCGCTGGAAGGGCACGGACGTGAACGAACGAGTGTAGTCGTTGATAAACTCGTTTGAGGCATCCTGTGCGTAAATCTTCGTTGGGAAGGAGTATTCATCTGCAGGAAGTAGCAGGTTCATGCTGACGTCTATGGGTGCTCCTGCCGTTACGGGAAGCGCACGAGAGAAACGGAACTGCTCAATTGAGGCTCCTGTGCTTGGATTGAACCGAGGGAGGTTGTTAGCGCCAATTTTCACACCTCCAGGATTGAGATCAACGGCCATCTGCCTGATGCCCTCGGGAACGATATCCGTAGAGGCAAGATGAAGGGTGGCATTGATGCGCTTGCCCATGTCGATGGGGACAGATTGGTTGTTGGCATTGGCAATGATGACCTGCTGCACATGGGCATAGAGGGTAGGGATAATTCCCTCAGGGAGCATCACAACCTCGGGTGATTCGATGGTGGCACAACCGATGTTGTCGGCTGATGTGTCGTGAGCAACGGCTACGAAGGTGTAGGTGCCTGCAGGGAGCTGGATCTTCAAATTATTGAATCCCTCGCCAACCGCCGCTGCTATCTGGGAGGTGTCGGCTACTGACTCGCCCTCTTTGTTGAAGACCTTGAGGGAGATGCGGGTGAGGCCGGCCTGGGTTGGAGTGGCATCGGAGGCACGGGTTATACCCGAAGCGGGCGCTCCAGGAACGTGGGCTGGCTTGACGGTGAAGTCGATGCTGGTGAGGGAGACAGTGACTTCCACTGGATTGCTGCTGTCTTCGGGAACAAATTCGTTGAACTCGACTGTGGTGCAGCTTTGCAAGGATGACGTTAACGATGACGATAACAGTATTGTCGACAATATGGTTGACCAACGATGGCTCGTTGGGAACTGTGGCTGGCGTTTCATTGGGCACCTCCTTTCTCATCCTTGCGTGACTCGGGATGGGAGATGACGTAGAGGATGCGTACGAGTGGATCACAATACTCCAGCATCTTCTCAGCCTGTGCGTCATCGATGTACTGTCCGTTGTAGAGGAGCTCGAGCCAATACTTTGCGCTCTTGGCAGCATAATAGGCTTCAAGACGATTCTCCTGACGAATGAGGTCGCCAATGCGGGTTGAAGCGAGCAGGTACTGCTTGGAGAGATTGTACTCCTTCTTGGGAGCATACTCCGTGAGGTGCTGGTAGAGCTTGATGCTCTCGATGGCATACGCCTTGCTTTCGGCACGAAGGTCGAAAGGCTTCTTTTCTTGGTTGTTTTGCATAACTGTTAATGATTAAGATTGTTTTGTGACTTGCGTCACCACAAAAGTATCCATTAGCAGTATGCATGAAGGAAGGGCCGAGTCTAATCTACTCTTATTCCGATGAGGATTAGACTGGCTTCACGTACAGAAAAGTTTGTGCCAGCAGAACTTTGCATTGCTAAAAATTTTAAACCATTACCCTATGAAACAACTTTTCTTCATCAAGCGAAACAACCTTCGCCGTCTCATGGCATGCTTTCATAAACAAGACAAGAACCTCACCATCAGTCAGTTTGCAGAACGAATCTGCGAGCGCAACGACCTGACGGGCAAGTATCTATCCGGAGAGCGGGAGATACCCGATGAAACGATTTACCGCATCTGCGAGCGTTTGAGCCTGCCCTTCACATACTTCTATGACGAGCACCCCGAAACGGCTTGGCCGCTGCAGAAAAGCTCCTACGAAGACATGTCGGAGAAAGAGCGTCTGCTGCACGTTGCCGAAGGGTTCGTGGAATACAACAAGGGAGCGAAAAAGATCGACTTGCTGACAGATTACATTGCCTTGGTTCGAGGAGAAATCCTGCGCGTCATCCCAGAGGAAGTTATCCACGAGAGCCGTATCCTGCGGTATTTCGTCTATGGGAAAGATCCTCTACCCCACATCAAGTTGTAGGGCGGGTACTTCGGGCGCTCACCATGGAACGCCCGAAGGACGACCGTTCCTTAGTCGCGCTTGAAGATATCGCGAGTGTAAACCTTGGCCTTGATATCGTCCAGACAAGAGTCGTAGCGGTTGGCAATGACGGCTGCCGACAGTTCCTTGAACTTGGCAAGGTCGTTGACAATGAGTGAGCCGAAGAACGTAGTGCCATCCTCGAGGGTGGGCTCGTAGATGATGACGTTGGCACCTTTGGCCTTGATGCGTTTCATGATACCCTGAATAGCCGACTGACGGAAGTTGTCGGAGTTGGCCTTCATCGTGAGGCGATAGACACCCACGGTAACGGCTTCGCGACTACCATCGTACTGGTTATCCGAAGAATATCCATACCAACCAGCCTTACGGAGGACGGCATCAGCGATATAGTCCTTGCGGGTGCGGTTACTCTCGACGATGGCGGACATCATGTTCTGCGGCACGTCGGCGTAGTTGGCCAGCAGCTGCTTGGTGTCCTTGGGCAGGCAGTAACCGCCGTAGCCGAAGCTTGGGTTGTTGTAGTGTGTGCCGATACGGGGATCGAGGCCGATGCCCTGGATGATAGCTTGTGGATCAAGGCCTTTGACTTCAGCATAGGTATCGAGTTCGTTGAAGTAAGAGACACGAAGAGCAAGGTATGTGTTGGCAAAGAGTTTTACAGCCTCGGCCTCTTTCATGCCCATAAACAGGGTGGCGATGTCTTTCTTCTCCGCTCCCTCGCGCAACAGGGCGGCGAAGGTCTCGGCAGCGCGCTCCATGCGACCCACGTCTGTCACCTTGCGTATCGCGACATTCTCGGCCTCAAACTCAGGGCGGCAGATTATCTTGGGGCAGCCCACGATGATGCGGCTGGGATAGAGGTTGTCGTAGAGGGCCTTGCTCTCCCGTAAGAACTCTGGGGAGAAGAGAAGATTGAACTCCGCTACGCCTTTCTGCGCATACCGCAGGTAGAGGCTGCGCGTGTAACCCACAGGGATAGTACTCTTGATAACCATAACTGCATCGGGGTTGACACTAAGCACCAGGTCGATAACATCCTCAATGTGATGCGTATCGAAGAAGTTCTTCACAGGGTCATAATTCGTAGGGGCTGCGATGATGACAAAGTCGGCATCCTTGTATGCCTCTTTACCATCAAGAGTAGCAGTCAACTTCAACTCCTTTTCAGCAAAGTATTTCTCTATATACTCATCCTGTATAGGTGATATACGATTGTTTATTTTCTCCACCTTTTCAGGTATCACATCCACAGCCACCACTTTATGGTGTTGCGCCAACAGTGTAGCCATACTTAGACCGACATAGCCTGTTCCAGCTACGGCAATTTTCAAATCTTGATATGCTCGCATAGTACTAATGATTTTTTCTTTATATATCAGTTGAGGATACTAACTGAAATTACATTCCTCTTTGATTCAGCTGGTACAGGGTCAGAGGGGTCAGAGGGACAGGTTCCGCTGGCCCGCAAGAAATGTTAATATTCTGGGAAGTTCTCATATTCCGTATCATCAATGTAGGTCTCAAATTCCTCGTCACCAGGAAGAGGCTCACATACCATGTTGCCATAACGCCTCTGACCCTTCATTTCATCACTTGAATATATTCCGATTCCACTTGGATGGCGGCAGCGAGATTGCACTCCTGGAGGTCAACGAGGAGGCGTTTGGACTTGCTGCCGCGTTTGCTCATCAGACGACCTTCGAAACCGTCGAGACGACCACCGATAATGCGTATCTGCTTGCCATATATCTGGGGAGAGACTTCCTCATAGCTGTAGTATTCCACATTGTCGGTTTGCTCGATGGCATCCTTGAACTTCTTAAAATCCTCGGCTCGCACACTCATCGCCTCAAACTGCTTGCCACCACGCACATAACGGTACTGCAACAGTTCCATATTTCGGACGATGGGGTCAAGTTCTGCCTTGGACTTATGAACAAAGACGAGGTCGGGCATGTAGGGGACAAAGCGTACTACACGCTTCCCAAACTCCATGAACACACGTTGTTTGAGCGGCACAAACACGCAATCCTTCATCTCGGGCATCGCTTGCAGTTGCTTGTAGGCGGGATTCTTGGCGTTCGGACGTGCTAAATCGCGCAACACATACCAACGGTCTTCTGACGTTTTTTCAGCTCCCATGAATCAGAAAAAATAGCCTTGGAGGGGCAAAAAATGGAGGGTAAGAGCACTTCTTTTATTCCTGCTTGCTCCTCTTTTTAACTAAGAAACAAGCAGTTAGGCATTTTACATATAAAAGCTGACTCCTAGAGTCAAACTTCCTGTCAACCTGCGAATGCATCTTAACCTTACATTCCTTTTTTGTTCAATTCTACGCTTTTGTTGTTCCGAATTAACTTCATCTCTTGGCAAGAGATGTATCTAAATATTGGCAAAGGTATGAAAAAGTTTTCAAACTGTCTAAGAAATATCTTTGAAAAACAGATATTTGTATCAATTTAAGCTGTTTTCCAAAATGTGACACAAATATTGAGCAAAAATAAAGGCATTCTTTCCTCGGACAGCCGACGCTGGTGGTACGGATGAGTGGATCAAGCGGCTCAGAATCATTGACTTCACAAGCATTACGCTTTTCTCCAACGCCATCTTCAAGGGTGTGTAGGGCGTCATCCCAAAACTGGGAAGAAGAAGGGCAAATGCATTAGCGTGCAAGCGTTTAGGTAGGTTCTATAAATTAGTTTAATGGAAGGTAGTGTTTCTATCTTGCTTGGATGCATCGGAATTACGTCCGTCTCTCGCACCGTATCTTTTTGTTTTTCAATCGGTCACGTAGCCCGCCACGCTCCCTCACGAAAGGCAAAAACCTACGGCACGTTAGCCGAAAACTCATCACAAGCTAATTTATAGAACCTACCTTTATAGAGACGCTTTTGCCCTTGCAGGGCGCAATAGCGGCGGCTAATCTACCCAGGGCGTTGCTCTGGGCTATGCGCTTGCTGGGCCTTCAGCCCGCTCCTTAAACGCTTGTCAGCTACAAGTGAACACTTGCGAAATTTGAAAAATTATAGAACCTACCTTCATTCAATTAGGTATGAGAACGCACACCGAAAATTCTCTGAGCCACACGCGAGCAACGTGCTGAACATTGCCTCGAAATGCGACCTTCACGTTACCCTGAAGGTAGGTTCTATAAATTAGTTTCAACGGAAAGCAGGGTTTCTATGCTGCTTGGATGTATTCGCGCTTCTCGCACCGTATCTTTTTGTTTTTCATTCAGTCACGTAGCCCGCTACGCTCCTTTATGGAAAACAAAAACATCCGGCACGATAGCCACGAATCCATCGCAAGCTAATTTATAGAACCTACCTGAAATAAAAAAAATGCAGGGTTGAAAATAAATATCTTTTAACTTTTCGAGTTCCTATATCGTCAATTCGTGCACCAACTTGGCCCGAAAAATTTCCGCAAAAGCAAGTAGAAATTTTTCTTCGGCATATAAAATTTCCTATATGCTTTGTAAAACAATGGTTTTTTTGCCCATTTTTCGCAAAAAAAAAAGGAGAAAACCCCTGTGTTTAGGGCATTCTCCTCTTCGCTAGGACAAAGATAATACATTTTCCTTCGAAATCCAAGTCTCTTTAACATATCGCAACAATTTTCGAAATGTTAAAAGACGAGTTTTGCACACGCGAGGGTTCGCGATGTGTTATATTACGAGGGCGAGGGGCAACGAAGCTTTCAGCTTCTAGTTTCAACGGTCGCTTTGCTCCCTAGTTTCAGCGGAAGCCTGCGGCTTCCTAGTTTCAGTCGGGGACTGCGTCCCCTAGTTTCAACGCAGCCTTACGGCTGCTAGTTCGATAGTTTGGTGCGCTATTAGTAGGTTCTATCAATTAGTTTCAATGGAAGGTAGATTTTCAATTTAGGGTAACTACTCAGGTGGATTTTTCGGGCACCAAACGACCAGAGTAGTTACGTTAGGAGTTGGGAGTAACGTGAAAGTAACGTGCCTTGATTTGTGTGAGTAAGGTGTTTGTTCTCATAGAAAAAGCAATGTACCGCACGTTGCTAGCAA
>SAMEA3663047__coassemble_1063_pt1 | contig 9524 bp, 7 predicted proteins | sample SAMEA3663047__metabat2_low_PE_025 | metagenome-assembled genome bin SAMEA3663047 (sample SAMEA3663047) | pig gut metagenome | biome: pig gut; feature: pig-associated habitat; material: faeces | place: France | collected 2012
GGTGTTCGTTCTCATTGAAAACGCAATGTACCGCACGTTGCTTGCAACGTGTGGCTCCGCGATTTTTTCATGTTTGTACCCATTATATATATGGTATAAACACACCTCAATTCCGCGGAGCCACACGTTGCAAGCAACGTGCGGTACATTGCCTTGCAATGAGAATTCCTTACTCACACCTTGCAGCAAGGTGCGGTACTTTCACGTTACTACCCCTACCTCCAACAATGAGCACAAACTCCTCGCCCAATCCGAAAGCTCAGCCCTTTCCGCAATCCCCGCTCCGCGCCTTTTCTAGCGGCTAACCTTGTACAAGTCAGAAAAATCCCTTACTTTTGTACGCAAAAACCGAGTATGACAGCGCAGGAAACCTCAGACAAAGTCGTTCTGCTGGGACAGAGCGAAACGGAACTCAAGCAGTTGGCCCAAGAAATGGGAATGCCTGCCTTTGTGGGCAAGCAGATGGCGCAGTGGCTGTATGCCAAGGGCGTGATGACCATTGATGAGATGACGAATATCTCGAAAGCCAACCGAGAACGCCTTGCCCAGCGCTGCACCATCGGTGCGCATAGTCCTGCCGAAGCAATGCGCTCGGTGGATGGCACCATCAAATACCTCTATCGCACGCTCGACGGCCACTACATCGAAACGGTCTATATCCCCGACGGTGACCGCGCCACCTTGTGCGTCAGTTCGCAGGTGGGATGCAAGATGGGGTGCGCCTTTTGTATGACAGGGCGACAAGGGTATGCCGCGTCGCTCTCCGCTGCTGAGATTCTCAACCAGATTTATGCTTTGCCCGAGCGCGAGACGCTGACCAACGTGGTCTTTATGGGCCAAGGCGAACCCTTCGACAATATAGATGCCGTGCTGCGCGCCACGGAGGTGCTCACTGCTCCGTGGGGCTTCGCGTGGAGCCCCAAGCGCATCACTGTGAGTACCGTCGGACTGCGTGCAGGTTTGCAGAGATTCCTTGACGAGAGCCGTTGCCATCTGGCTGTCAGCCTGCACCATCCCTTGCACGAGGGTCGCCAAGCCTTGATGCCAGCCGAGCGCGCCTTTCCCGCTAGCGAACTGGTGAACCTGCTGCGCCAGTACGATTTCTGCCGTCGCCGACCGATGAACGACGATAGTTCGCACCAGCGCCGCCTCAGTTTCGAGTATATCGTGTTCAAGGGTATCAATGACAGTATGGACCATGCCCGCGCGCTGGTCTCCCTGCTCGATGGCCTGGACTGCCGCATCAACCTCATCCGCTTCCACGATATTCCCGACACTCCGCTCAAGGGCGTTGACGATGAAGCTATGCTGCGCTTTCGCGACTACCTCACGGGCCACGGCATCTTCACGACGATTCGCGCTTCGCGGGGACAGGACATCTACGCGGCTTGCGGCCTGCTCTCCACTAAGAAGCAGGAGGAAGAAGGATTAGGCGCAGCCTCCGGCTGCTAGTTTCAACGCAGCCTTTGGCTGCTGGCTCGATAGTCTTTATCGTTGAGGTTTATCCTTGCCTTCTTTTCAACCCCGAATCCATTCAGCGCCCAGCGCGCCCCCTATACCTTATTATATATCTCCAAAATCAAAGATTCTATGGTCAGAGACAATCGCATACATAATGTGCCTGCCGAACAAGCGCAGGATAATGCGCATGAGGCATCGCAAGCACCTAGTCGCCCACTGCTCAGAATAGGTATTACCCACGGCGATACCAATGGTGTGGGCTACGAACTTATCCTGCGCAGTTTTGCCGACACCCTGATGTTTGATATGTGCACTCCTATAATATATGGAGCGGCAAAGGTGGCCACCTACCATGCCAAAGCACTCGGCATAAAGCCCAATTTCTATTTTATCAATGCTGCCGAAGAGGCGATGGCCGACCGCCTGAACCTTATCAACTGCTTCGACCACGAGGTGCCCGTTGAATGGGGAAAGAAAACGCCCGAAGCAGGTCACGCTGCCCTCGAAGCCCTCGAGCGCGCCGTTGAAGATTTGCGCGATGGCAAGATTGACGCCCTCGTGACCGCTCCCATTTGCAAGGAGTCCATGCACGAGGCTGGTTTCAAGTTTGCTGGGCACACCGAGTTCCTGGCCGAACGTCTGGGCAGCGCAAACCAGCATCCGCTGATGATACTCCAGAGCGACGTGATGCGCGTGGCCCTCGTCACGGTGCATTGCCCCGTCAGCCAAGTGGCCGCACAGCTGACCAGCGAAAGCATCGAAGAGCGCATTCGCGAGTTCTACGCCAGCCTGCGCCGCGACTACCTCCTGTCCACACCGCGTATTGCCGTCCTTTCGCTCAACCCCCATTGCGGCGATGGCGGAATGCTGGGCGACGAGGAGAAGAACGTGATTGCTCCAGCCGTTCACGCAGCCGTTGAGAGCGGAATCCCTTGCAACGGCCCGTTCTCGCCCGACGGTTTCTTCGGTGCGGGACTGTTCTCCCAGTTTGACGGCATCCTGGCTATGTACCACGACCAGGGCCTTATCCCCTTCAAAACCCTCTCCATGGATAGTGGGGTGAACTTCACCGCAGGCCTGTCCTACGTCCGCACATCGCCCGACCACGGCGTGGCCTTCGACATCGCAGGCAAGGGCGAAGCCGACCTCTCCTCCTTCCGCAGTGCCATCTATGCAGCCGTAGATATTGTGCGCAACCGTCAAAGCGATGACGAAGCGCGTCAGAATCCCCTGCCCAAACTCTATCACGAGCGCCGCGAGGACAGCGAGCGTTCGCGCCATACGCTTCCGCAACCCGCCAAGTCCGAAGAATAATCATGAAATTTGCTATTCTCGCAGCCGGCGAAGGCTCGCGCCTATTCCGCGAAGGCGTTGGTGTGCCCAAACCCCTGGTGCGTGTAGGTGCCGAGACGCTTATCGGTCGCCTCCTGCGCATCTTCCACCAACAGGGAGCCGAGGAAACGGTTGTTATTGTCAATCAGTTGCATCCCGAAACCGAAGCCTACGTCCGCTCCCTGATGGCCGAGGGACAGTATGGGCCGATACGTTTGGTCGTGAAGACCACGCCCAGTTCCATGCACAGTTTCCACGCCCTCAGCCCCTACCTCCAGGACGCGCCCTTCTGCCTAACGACCGTTGACACCATTTTCCGCGAAGAAGAATTTACCGAATACATCCGCGCCTTCAAGGAAGCTACCAGCGCACAAAGCCTGGACGGCATGATGGCCGTGACGGATTTCATCGACGACGAGAGCCCGCTCTACGTAGGTACCGACGAGGCGCTGCGCATCACGGGTTTCCATGACGCCTGTCAGGGCGACCGCTATATTTCTGGTGGCATCTATGCCCTCACACCGCGCGCCCTGCCCACCCTGCAACGCTTGATGAACGAGGGACAAAGCCGAATGCGCAACTTGCAGCGTGGCCTGATAGCCGATGGGCTGCACCTGCTGGCTTGTCCCTTCTCGAAGATTCTTGATGTTGACCATGCCGACGACATTGCCAAGGCAGAAAAATTCCTCCAATCATGACCGAAAAAGTATTTTGGGGTATAGGACGCAGTGCGCAATACTCGCCCAACTCCATAGAACGCGATGCAGCCATCCTGGAAAGGGTGGCTGTACGCTTGCAAGCGGCTGGCCACAAGGTGCAGACCTGCAACGAGAACCAGTGGCCGCCCGCTGCCTTTGATGCCAAGCATTGTGCCGCCGTCTTTTCCATGGCGCGCCATCCCGAGGTGCTTCGTGCCCTGAACGTGCTGGCTCTGCAGGAAGTCAGGGTGGTCAATGTGCCTGCCGCACTGCTGGAGAACGACCGCGGACGGCAAACCCTCCGTTTCCAGCAAGCAGGAGTGCCGCAGCCTGAGAGCCTACTCTGCGAGACGCAGGCCGCGCCCGAAGTGGTGGACGCCGCCCTCCGCCGTTTGGGCCTGCCGCTCTGGGTGAAGCGTCCCGATGCGTGCGCCCAGTCTGCTGCCGACGTCAGTTTTGCTGCCGATGTTGCCACCCTCCGTCGTTGCCTGTCGGACTTTTCGCAGCGTGGCATTCCCCGTGCCTTGCTCATGGCGCATTGCGAGGGCGATGTCGTGAAGTTTTATGGCGTAGGCGGTACAGGCTTCTTTCACGTGGTGCATCCTACGTCGCCAGGCGGTTTCAGCAAGTACGGACTGGAGGTCCACAATGGCCCGTCTCACGGCTACGCCTTTGATGCAGAGGCCCTGCAAGCTGCAGCCGAGCAGGCCAGCCAGGCCACAGGCATTGCCGTCTATGGAGGCGATGCCATCGTGCGCCCCGATGGGCGTTTCGCCATCATTGATTTCAACGACTGGCCCAGTTTCAGTGCCTGCGTTGATGCCGCTGCCACGGCCATTGCCCAACTGCTCACTGCCTCTTAGCCCGTATTTTCTTAACACGAAACTCAGGAGTAGGCTGAAATGAAACAAAAACAGAAATAACCCTTGAAGAGGCTGGGGTTTATACTGGTCTTTGTTTCTCTCAACGGACACTTCCTCTTACTGCTGACCGCCATTCCTGAAATTCAAGACAAACAATCCAACAACATAAATTCCCCTCCCATGTCAGTTTCCTCAACTTTCAAGTCCCAAGATACCGAAGAGTGGTTGGACATCTATTTTACACGTCCGCTAGGCTATCTTTGGGCGCGCTTCTTTGACAAGTTGGGCGTGCATCCCAACGTTGTGACGATTCTCAGCATCCTCTTGGGCATTGCCGCGGCCATCTGTTTCTATTTTGAAGACCTGTGGGTGAACATCGGCGGAATATTCCTGCTCGTCTGGGCCAACCTCTACGACAGTGCCGATGGCCAGTTGGCGCGTATGACGGGCAAGAAGACACGCTGGGGCCGCATCCTCGATGGTTTTGCTGGCGATGTCTGGTTCTTCTGCATCTACTTCGCCATCTGCGCTCGCCTGATGGACGACCCCATCCCCTTCCTGCCGCACTACGATTGGGGCATCTTCATCTGGTTGCTCTGCGCCGTGGCGGGTTTCATTTGTCACGGCAAGCAGTGCCAACTCTCCGACTACTACCGCAATATCCACCTGTATTTCCTCAAGGGAAAGGCGGGCAGCGAACTCGATAACTTCAAGGCCCTGCGCCAGGAGTTTCGTTCGCTCAGTTGGACGAAGGAGCCTGCCTGGAAGGTCTTCCTCTTCTTCTACGGCAACTACACCCACTCGCAAGAGCAGCAGACCCCGCGCTTCCAAGCTTTCAAGGCAGCACTTGATGAGCGTTTCGAGGTGCTCCCTGCCGCGCTGGTCGAGCGTTTCCGCGCTGGCAGTCTTCCCCTGATGAAGTACGCCAACATCCTCACCTTCAATACGCGTGCCATCGTGCTCTATCTGAGCATCCTTATTGGCCATCCTTGGCTCTTCCCCTTGTTTGAAATCACCGTGATGGTGGGCCTCTATCTCTATATGCGCAGTCGCCACGAGCACCTATGCGACGAATTGCTCCGCGACTTGGACACCTTCCAATAATCTAAAAAAGTTCCCATGAGTTCCAAACTAAGAAACTTTTTCCTCCTCTTCGGCATTGCCGCCCTCATCGTGATGGCGTTCAGTTTTGAGGACGGCTACGAGCAGATTCGCCGTAACATCGTCAGTGCCGGCCTCTATCTGCCCGCCGTAATTGGCGTGTGGGTCTTTGTCTATGCCCTCAATGCCTTGGCCTTTCAGATTATCGTCAACCACGGCACGCACGACAAGCACCTTTCCTATCGCCATTCCTACAAACTCACCGTTTCGGGTTTCGCCTTCAGTTACACCACGCCCTTCGGCTTCGGTGGTGGTCCCTATCGTGTCATGGAGTTGGCCCACTACATCGGCACGCCGCGCGCCATGAGTAGCGTGGTGCTCTATTCCATGATGCACATCCTCTCGCACTTCTGCCTGTGGACCACGGCCATCTTCGTCTTCATCGCCTTTTATTTCGAGAAGATGCAACCCTGGCTCTGGACTCTCTTCTCCGTCTATATGGTTGTCCTGCTGGTGGCCCTCGTCGTCTTCCGCTATGGCTATAAAAACGGTCTGATTGTCAAACTCTATCGCATCTGTCTCCTGCATATCCCATTTGTCAAGAAGCATGCGAAGAAATTCTACGACAAGAAGATTGAGGCTATGGAGAAGGTGGACTACGACACTGCCTACCTCCTTGGCGAGCATCCGCGCGCTTTCTGGAGCAGTCTGGCTTGCGAATACCTGGCCCGTGTCGTCAATTCCTTCGAGTTCTTGTTCATCCTCCACGCCTTCGGTCTGCCGATAGGCTTTGCCGAGGCCCTCTTGATATTGGCCTTCTCCTCGCTGATGGGCAATTTGCTCTTCTTCCTGCCTATGCAGTTGGGAGCCCGCGAGGGCGGTATAGCCATCATCGTCAAGATTCTCGGCATCACCACAGGCGGCGTCGGCATCTACACCTCCTTCTACACCCGCATCCGCGAACTCTTCTGGGTCCTCGTCGGCGTGGGCTTGGTCAAGGTGGGCAACAAGCGCATCATGCGATAGCAGTCTATCCTCTCCCTAATCTATTGTACATCTATGGCAAAAGCACTTATCTTTGATTACGGCGGCACGCTCGATACCAACGCCCTCCACTGGTCCCACGTACTCTGGGAAGCCTACCAGGCCGTGAGCACTTCGCTCGAGTCTGCCCGCGAATTGGCGGCAGTGAACTGGGAAGACTTCCGCGCGGCCTATGTCTTCGGCGAGCGTACCCTCGGCGCGCAGCCCATTATCCAGCCAGACGATACGATGCTCACCGTCCTCCGCCAGAAGGTGCGCCTCGAACTCCAGCACCTCTCCGAGGCAGGCCAGTGGAAGGCCGAAGCCGCGCAGCAAACCGAAGTCGTTGCGGCCATCGCCGACTATTGCAATCGCTACGTCCTGCGCAACCTCCAGACCTCCCGCCGCGTCCTCGAGCACTGCACCGCGCACTATCCCCTCGTCCTCGTCAGCAATTTCTACGGCAACGTGCGGGCCATCCTCCGCGACTACCGCCTGGAGTATTTTCAGACCGTTATCGAGAGTGCCGAGGTGGGCATTCGCAAGCCCGACCCCGCCATCTATCGCCTAGGCATTGAGGCCACAGGCTGCCCCGCTGCCGACTGTGTAGTCATAGGCGACTCCTTCGGCAAGGACATCGTCCCCGCCCACTCTCTGGGCTGCGAAACTGTCTGGCTCAAGGGCCGTGGCTGGGACCGCGAAACGGTCGATGAATCCGTTCCCACGCACATCATCACCGACCTGTCCGAACTGCTTACGCTTTACTAGTCCGCGGAAAGCCCCCTGGCCCACGTGGCTGTGAATACTCCTAACAAACGCAATGTACCGCACCCTGGCTGCAAGGTGCGGTACATTTCGTTTACGATGAGAATGAGCATTTCTTACGTGCACCTTGCCAACAAGGTGCGGCGTTTTCAAGTGGCTCTTTGGTTTTTCCTAGAACTTCAGTCGTAGGGCAAACTCAAAGTAACGCGGTGCGCCGCGCTGCTCGAAGCGGTTGGTCATACTGTCGAAGGAGAAGGTGGCGTAGCGGGTGCCTGTTAGGTTCTGGCCGCGGACTTCCAGGTTGGCGTACTTGGAGAGTTCCAGACCAGCGCGGGCATTCAGCAGGGCGTAGAAGGGTTGCGAGAAGGAGTTGGCTTCGTCCCAGTAGATTTTGCCTGCGCCAAGGGTGCTTACGCCTACATAGACGGCGCGCCAGAAGGAATGTTTCAGCGGCTGGCGGTAGAGGGCATCGGCGTACATCGTGTGTTCGGGTGCGAAGGGAACGCGATTGCCTGAGTAATCTACGGCCTGTCCGTTCTGCTCGCCGAGATTGTGGCGCGTCAGTTCGGCGTGCGTATATCCGTAACTGCCCGTCAGGCGGAGGCGGTTGTCTAGCAGGGCGGCGTGCAGGGAGATTTCCGCACCGATGCTGCGGCTGCGGCCCGCATTTACCGTCACGCGGCCCAGTCCGCTTTCTGCAAAGCGTGCGAGTTGGCGGTTCTTCGTTTCGATGCAGTAGGCCGTGTAGTCCACCATCAGAGCCCCGCCCAGGAAGCGCAGGTGGCCGCCCAGTTCGTAGTTCCACGCCTCTTCGGCCTTGTAGGCCAGTTCACCGATGACCGGTTCGCCTGGCAGATTGGCCGAGATAGCCGTTTCAAGTCCCCTCTTCGCGCGCTCCTTGACTGCGTCGGGCAGGGGCAATCGGTCGATAGTGGCAAGGCTGAAGTCCTTCACGCCCAGCATCATATTGCGCTGGAGGGCCTGCTGTGCCAACTCCGAATAGGATTGCAGATTGTAGCCGCCAGGCCTGTAGCCCTTGCTCACGGCCACATAGACATTGCCGCGGCCTGAGCGGTGGTCGTAGTTGAGGGCAAACTTCGGGAGCACCTGCCATGTGTCCATCTTCAGGCGACCATTGACGGCAGCGTCCGTGGTCAAAGTCGTGTTGATACGGAAGGAAGGCATGGCAAATTCGTAGTTCGCCAAGGGGCTGAGACCCGAGGTGAGGTCGAGGCTGCGGTGGTCGTATTCCACGCGCAGTCCCACCGTGGCCGAGATGCCTGCCCCGAGGCGCACTGTGCTCTGGTGGTAGAGCGCAGCCCCCGTGGAGGGCGTGTGCATGGAGGAGGTGAAGTTGAGGCTCTGGTCCGTAAAGGCCAGCGTCATAGGCGGTTGTTGCGGCAGGACGGAGGCAAACTGGCGATTGAGGAAGGTCATACCGTCGGACAGGAAGGTGACGGGGCAGGACGTATATTCGCGCTGCAGGCGGAAGTAGGCACCGCTCACCCATTGCCAGCGGGCGCGGTTGCTACCCTTCAGGGAAATCTCCTCCGTGAGGGTGTTCATGCGCTGGCGCTGTTCCAGGGAGAAAATGTCGGAACTGAGGAAGTCCTGGTCCATAAAGAGGCGGTCGCGCAGGTGTTGTACGGCCGTGATGCTGGTCAGCGTGAAGGGACGAGTGTTCCAGGTGAGGCCCAAGGAGGTATTGAGCAGGCTGCGGCGGTAGCGGCTCTGGCGGTTCTGTCCAATTTCATCCAAACCTACGAGGGGGCGACCAGGGGTCGGTGTTGTTGTCGTGCCAACGAAGAAATAGGGGCAAGCCTTCTCATCGCTGTATTCGTAGGAAGAGGTTAGGTCTAGGCGCAAACGGTCCGTGGGACGGTAGCCCAGGCGCACCTTTGCGCCCGCAGCATCTTCGGCATCAGCACTTTGCCCCGTCGAAGCGTTGCGATAGAAACCATTGTTACCCGTATAGACACCGCTCAGCGAGAGGGCCACGCGGTCAGAGGGATGAATGTAAGTGACGGCCTTGGCTTCGCGTCCGCCCTTGCCCGTCGAACCGCCCAGATGCACCTCCGTGCCGGTATGTTGGAAGGGATCGGCCGTGAATACGCGGATGAGGCCGCCCATGGTGCCGCCACCATAGAGCGTACTCTGCGGACCGCGCAGCACATCAACGCGCTCCACATCTATGAAACTGAAATCGTAGGCCGAGCGGTGGGTGAAGGGCACGTTGTCTACGTAAAGACCAACGGCAGGCGCGCCGATGCGCGAACCCACA
>SAMEA3663047__coassemble_1070_pt1 | contig 9455 bp, 5 predicted proteins | sample SAMEA3663047__metabat2_low_PE_025 | metagenome-assembled genome bin SAMEA3663047 (sample SAMEA3663047) | pig gut metagenome | biome: pig gut; feature: pig-associated habitat; material: faeces | place: France | collected 2012
ATGTGATTTTGTTTCCGCAAATTAAGCGAAACTTTTTCAAATATTGCAAGTATCTTTTGTCCCAATATCAATGGAGTGGAACAAGTAGGACAAGTAGGACTGTTGTACTTGATTTTATTTCTTTCTTAATCAAATTCTATATGTTATATGTTACACTTTCAGGAAATAGTAAAGGCATACCTTTCTTCTTAATTTTGAAAGAGTATGTATCACCATTACCACTTGGGCGGCAAAGAAGTAAATCGACAGTAATCAGATTCTGTTCTAACAGCACATCGAACTGTCCAACATTTGGATTCTTTGTATGTTCAACCTGCTTATATCGAAAATACTCCTTGCCATCATTGATTTCATTCTCGACCTCAATCCAGAATGTTTCGTGATGCTTAGTTAACAAGCGATTATGCAGTTTCATCAATCGCCATGCTGCAATGTCTTCCTTCTTTTTGCGTTCGGCTTGTAACTCCAAAAGTTCGTCAAGGTGATTGACGTTAAGGAAAAGAAGATGACTATTAGGAGGGGAACATTGAACTGTATTCTGGTATGTCAACTTTCCATCCTCGGTAAGATAGCCATACTTTGCAACAATCTCGCGGCCAGACTTCAAGGCACTTATGTCCCAATCTGGAGTCTGCGTAAAGAGAACATTCTTCTTGGATGATCTCTTTTCACGGTGGCTTTTCAGTTCGATTCCTTTGTAGTCGGGAGTCTTGTCACTATTCATGCTTATTCCAAGGAAAGACTCGATGGTACGTCCAATACCAGTGTCAGCAAGCACTTCGGACTCAAACCATTGTCCACTAACAGAACGGAACTTGCCAAGAAGTTCTTCAGAAACAGAGTTGCCTATCTGGTTGATTTCCATTAACACCTCTTTCAAAGGTGTAATGATAACTGAGTTGTAGCACTTTTCAATATCAATGCGAGTGATATTGATAGAGTACAGGTTATCTGCGAAATAGAATAAGACATGAATGTCGTTACCCTCTGTGTATGAACCTAATTTGTAAATCCACATACGAGGATCACCCTTCTTTGTGTTCGGACGATAGAAGGATGCCTGAGTTATGCACTGGCTATTTGCTGTAAGGATAATAGCATTACACATTTGTTTGAACTCCTGACCTTGCAACTGCTCAGAATAATCATGTACTCCCTCTTCAAGGAAGTATGCTCGCATAGGTGCAGTTGAGTCAAGAATACTTTTGCCAAGTCCAGTTGGTGTAATCTCAACCTGAGTAAACTTGACATTATGGTTGACCAGAAATTTGAGGTTCTTCTGCTCAAACGCAGTGAATGGACGCATATTAACCATATATCATCTCCCTTACTTTATATGTTGTAACAATGTATTGGCAATAGCACGAGCCATCAGAGGAGGAACGGCATTACCAACCAAAGTATATTGTGGTATTTCTTTCTGGCGATTATTGCCACCTGTCTGACGTTTTCCCTGAAATACAAACGAGTCATCAAAACTCTGAAGACGAGCCATTTCACGCACAGTCATAGGACGATATGCAGCGTAATGGATGAAATCATCTGGCATAGTGCAAACAGTAGGACTTTGCCCTAAAGGATTCAGTACAACATAGTTGCGCTTCTGAGATTCCAAGCCTTTTTCTTTCAATTCTGCTTTTGCAAGGTCATAATCCTTGTGCTTGGCAATAATCTTCAATCGCTCACGTACCGTTTCATTTTGAAGGCTTGTTTGGTGGTTGAAGAGTTCCATGTGCTGATATTTGCGAGGTTGTTCCAACTCGCTCATATTAGAAATATAGAACGGCTCTTCATCGAAATCAAAGCGATGACCAAGCCTACCAATTCTTGACCATTCAGAAAACAGTTTGCCATCTTCGGTAGGTACACCATCTATGGTGCGAGTTTTCTTTTCTGGCTCATACTCAGAGATAAGTTTCGGCTTTTTATAATTGGTAGCGGTATCGCCATTTCCGACCATATCCATATCCCACAGGGCTTCATAAACCTTTACCTTTTCTTCTCCTGTGACAGTAGCAGGAATCTCAGTAATCAGTTCCTGATCGTTGCGACATCCAATGAATACAACACGTTCTCTATTCTGAGGTACGCCATAGTTGGAGGACAACAAAATCATAGGTTCCGTAATGTTGTATAATCGGATTTCGCTCATCAATTCTTCAAAGCGAGTAAGAAGCATTTCGTTGTCAGCGAATTGTTCTCTAACAAAGTCAATACACTCATCGAAAGTAGCGGTCAGCATTTCCAATGATTTCTTCAATACTATTGCTTCCTTTTCGCATTTGCCCATTTCAGCTACAACATCAACGGCATTCAGGATGTTGTCAAGAATCTGTTCATCAGAAATGGCTTCAACAATAGCATTATATCCATCGACAAAAGTGTCGTTGTCAATATGGGCAGAAGTCTTCAATTGAATAACCTGTTTACGAATATCGTCACGTTCCTTTCTCATCTTCAGAAGAATAAGGCCGTGTCGTATGGTATTGACAGATGCGTTGCTCTTGCTTACATTGTATGGCAAGTTCTTTGTTACCTCCTTCAACTGCTGATCGAGATTGTTGAAATACATCTCGTTCATCAGATTCCAGTCTGCTTCAGCTGTTTCCATACACATACGGGTATAGAGAGCAGAATATAAAGAAGGCGAAATCTTGCCTTTGAGATTATCATCCAGATAAGCATAGAGCTGAGCCATCTTCATATCATCAACGATGGAGCGTATTTCTCTCAAAATACGCTCTTTGATTCTGCCTTCGTCCTTGGTAAGGATGCCTTTAACGTTCTCCATCACAAAGTACTTAGGACGAAGAGCCTTAATTACTTTCAAGTAATGGTAGAATAAGTCGTCACGTTTGTCAAGTTTCTTTCTTCTTCCTGCCAGACTAAACGACTGGCAACTTGGCCCTCCTGTGATTACATCAATCTCTTGATTTCCAATCTCCTTTAGCAGGTTTGACAGGAAAGTGTCTTCCATAATATCCTGACACAAAAACTTTGTGTCAAGACCGAGCATCTTGTTATATCTTACTCTATGTGTCAACTCGCAATTCTCGTTTATGTCGCTTGCAAGACGAAAGTCATAGTACTTATCGTCAGTGTAAGCCTGCATAAACCCTTCGCTGAAGCCACCTGCTCCAGCGAACAAATCAAGATATTTGATGCCCTTTCGGGTCGCAATGAATTCTTTCTTTTCAGACATTTTTGTATTAGGCTAAGTATTCAACTTAGAGTTCTGCCCTCACTAACTCAGTATAATTTACTTCAAGAAGATCTGCAATCTTTAGCAGAATCTCTAATGTTGGCTGAGATTGATTTGTACACCATTTTGATACAGTTGTAGGGTCTTTTCCTAATTGCTCAGACAACCATTTACTGGTACGGTGTTTCTCAACCAATACCATTTTGATTCTATTCAGATCTTTATTTTCCATCGTACACTTTATTTATTTGTCACAAAAGTACAAGATTTCTTTCAAACAACGTTCAGAATTTGCGAAAGTTTGTATGTAAATTCACAAATTTATTTGAATATTTTCATATTCTTCTGATAAAACTCGCATTTTCAGCATCAAAACAAGCAGCTAACTAAACAATAACTCCTTGTTTGCGCATACCAGAAGATACTATAAGGCTATTCAATGTGCAGAGACTGAAATGTTAAATCCAAACTTTTTTCGCCCGAAAACTTTTAATATCTTTTATATTTTCGGCCGCGAAAAATTCTCTATATCGTCAATCCGCGCACCGATAAAGCCAAGAAAATTTCCGCTAAAGCATTTAGAAAATCCGCTAAAGCATATAGAATTTCCAACTTCCGATGTATTTCTTCCTTTATATGGGGCAAAAAAAGAGGAAAGAACCTTGTGTTTGGGGCTCTTTCCTCTTCGCTAGTACATAGATAATACATTTTTCCGCGAAATGCAAATTGCTTTAACATTTCGCAACAGTCTGTGAAATATTAAAAGACGAGTTTTACTCACCTGAGGGCTTGCGATGTGTTATATTACGAGGGCGCGGTCGCTGCGCGACCATTTCGCCCTCGTGTCGGTCGCTGCGCTCCCTTAGTTTCAACGGCTGTTTGCAGCCTAGTTTCAACGAAAGCCTGCGGCTTCCTAGTTTCATTCGGGTACTTCGTTCCCTAGTTTCAACGCAGCCTTCGGCTGCTGGCTAGATAGCGTTGATTCGCTATAGGTAGTTTCTATAAATTAGTTTCAATAGAGGGTGAATTTCTGGGAAATAAGCCAGTGCCCTACGCCTAGAATATATAATATTGTGTAAATTGGGGCGTAAAAAAGGGGCGCACCCCCGTATTTTTGGAAAAAATCTGTATTTTTGTAGGCGGAGAGATTGTGGTCGCTTCGCTCCCTAGATTCAACGGGGACTGCGTCCCCTTAGTTTCAACGGTCGCTTCGCGACCTAGTTTCAAGTTTCAACGGAAGCCTACGGCTTCCTAGTTTCAACGCAGCCTTTGGCTGCTGGCTCGATAGTCCCTTAAACAATTAAGGAATTAGGAATTACCTTTCAATGAGGATGAACTCCTAATATTCTCTCCCAATTCCTCATTCCTAATTCCTAATTCCTAACTGAACAAAATTCCTAAATTCAAATACTATGTTCGAATCACCTATGATTTTAGTAGCCCTTGCAGTTGGGCTCTTTATCTTGTTATCCATTTTCTTCCACTTTGTACCCTTCTTCCTTTGGATTTCCGCCAAGGTGTCGGGCGTACGGATTTCGCTGCTTCAACTTGTGCTGATGCGCATTCGTAATGTGCCGCCCAATATCATTGTTCCCTGCTTGATTGAAGCCCACAAGGCAGGTCTTTCCACCATTACGCGCGACAATCTGGAGGCCCACTATATGACGGGTGGCCATGTGCAGCGCGTGGTTCACGCCCTCGTGTCGGCATCAAAGGCCAACATTGACCTCTCCTTCGAAAAGGCTACGGCCATCGATCTGGCAGGCCGCGATGTGTTTGAGGCTGTGCAAACCAGTGTGAATCCCAAGGTGATTGATACGCCGCCCGTGGCTGCCGTGGCCAAGAATGGTATTCAGCTCATCGCCAAGGCCCGTGTGACCGTACGCGCCAATATCCACCAACTCGTGGGTGGTGCCGGCGAAGATACGATTCTGGCCCGCGTGGGCGAAGGTATCGTGTCGAGCATTGGTTCGGCCGAGAGCCACGAGAGCGTGCTGGAAAATCCCGATAGCATCTCCAAACTCGTGCTCCGCAAGGGCCTCGATGCAGGTACGGCCTACGAGATTCTGTCCATCGACATTGCCGACATCGACGTGGGCAAGAACATCGGTGCTACCCTCCAGATGGACCAGGCCAACGCCGACAAGAACATTGCACAGGCTAAGGCCGAAGAGCGTCGCGCCATGGCTGTTGCCACCGAGCAGGAAATGAAGGCCCGCGCACAAGAGGCTCGCGCCGAAGTGATTCAGGCCGAGGCGGAAGTGCCCAAGGCACTGGCACAGGCCCTGCGCGAAGGCAAAATGGGCTTCATGGACTACTACAAACTCGAGAACCTGAAGGGCGACACCGCTATGCGCGAAGGCATCTCGAAGATGACAGCCAAGGACGTCAAAGGTCTGCTGCACGAATAGTCTCCGTGTTTTTTTTAAGGTAGGTTCTATAAATTAGCTTGCGATGGATTTGCGGCTATCGTGCCGTAGGTTTTTGCTTTTCGTGAGGGAGCGTAGCGGGCTACGTGACCGAATGAAAAACAAAAAGATACGGTGCGAGAGGCGTGAAGACGTCCAAGTCAATTTATAAAAGAAGATTCCTTTGAAACTAATTTATAGAACCTACCTTAACACGAATATAACGAATTATTCGAATGCAATGAGAAGTGCATGTTTTGGCCTTTCCCCACGAATTGTTCAAATGTAATGATGGAACGGCACTCGTCTTGTTATTGTTTGATACGATTCATTTGTACGTAGTAGCCTCCCCTATTACATTAGAATAATTCGTGGAAAAAGGTCTTGCGATGTACCCTCATCCACATTCGAACCATTCGCAAGATTCGTGTTAAAACAAAATCCGAAAATACTCATTATCCAAAAAAATACCATGAACAAAAAACTTACCCTTACCCTCCTGGCTGGCCTTCTGGCTGGCGCAGCCACGGCACAGCCGTTCCAGACGACGACTGTGGCTGACGGGCAGTTTGCTTCGGGCACGGCCTGGTACACCATGCGTATCGGCAGCACCCAGAAGTACCTGACCGACAATGGCACGGCCTCGTCCATGACACTCAAGGCAGCCTCCACCCTTGAGGATGCCGACCTGTGGTGCTTCACGGGCGACGCCACCAATGGCTACAAAATCTACAACAAGCAGGCTGGCGCCACCAAGGTGCTCGCCTCCCGCACCACCATGACCACCAAGCCAGGCTATGGCGGCACAGGTGGCTCCACCTATCCCACCCTGCAGACAGCAGCAAGCCTGCCCAGCGGTTATGTGGGCGCATGGGACCTTGCCAAATCCAACAAACTCTCAGACGTTGACGGCTACTTCGTCAAGATTCACGGCACGAACTATGCCATGAACGACTTCGGTGGCATCGGCACGCTCGCCTTCTGGGCTGAAGGCATGGATGCGGGTTCTACCGTCAGCTTTGAACTCGTTCAGATGGAGGCTGTCATCAACGCAGCCAACGGTAGGTTCACTTCGAGCAATCCAGCCAAAACTTGGCACGCCGTCTGGGAAAGCAGCCAGGTCAGCGGCCTCACGCTGAGCACAGGTGTCAACAACATGACAATCGAAAACGGCTATATCAGTGGTGCGTCGGGCAGATCGAACACATCTACCTATACTATCACGGCCCCCGAAGGCATGGTAGTGACTGGCTATAGTTTCGACTTCGTCAACCACGCCTCCCTCAAGGGCACCGAAACGCTCAACGTGGGCGGCAACTCCTATACCTCTTCCTCCTCCGAGCAGCACGTCAGCGTGAGTGGCCTCAAAGAGCGCACCGCATCCTTCACCCAGACGGGTAGCAACAAGTGCGTGACGCTGAAGAACTTTGTGGTTGTCCTGAAGAAGTCCATACAGGAACCCGAACCCTTCCAGGAACTCTACGTGACAAATCCCGGTGCGAAGCCCTACCGCATTCCCGCCATCGCCACCGCTCCCAACGGCCATATCTTCGCCATCTCCGACTACCGTCCCTGCGGTTCGGACATCGGCTACGGCGAGGTGGACATCAAGTACCGCATCTCCAAGGACAACGGTCAGACCTGGGGCGAAGAGAAGTTCCTCGCCAACGGTCTGGGCGACAATGCCAATCCGCAGTGGAAGGTGGGCTTCGGCGATGCTGCCGTTGTGGCCGACCGCGAGCGCAACGAAGTGCTCATCATGAGTGTCTGCGGAAGAGTGGTTTGCTGGAACGGTAACTACATCCCCGACAGCCCCGCCTCCAACCCCAACCCCGTGGCACGTATGCGCGCCACCTACAACGAGAGCACTGACGAATGGACCATCTCCGAGCCCGAGAACGTGACCGAAAGCATCTACCGCATCTTCGTTGACGAGAACAACCAAGCTACCGTGAAGTCCCTCTTCATCGGTTCGGGCCGTATTGCCCAGAGCCGCTATGTCAAGGTGAAGGACTACTACCGCCTCTACTGCGCCGTATGGACCAAGAACGAGGGCAACCGCGTCATCTACTCCGACGACTTCGGCGCCACCTGGCACGTGCTCGGCACTATCAACGACCGACCCGCTCCTGGTGGCGATGAGCCCAAGTGTGAAGAACTGCCCGACGGCTCTGTCCTTCTCAGTTCGCGCGTAGGCGGTGGCCGCTACTACAACATCTACTCCTTCACCGACATCAAGAAGGGCGAAGGTTCCTGGGGCAATGTAGCCACCTCCAACAGCAGCAACAATGGTATCTCCATCGGCGGCAACTCCACCAACGGCGAAGTGATGCTCGTGCCCGTTGTGCGCAAGGAAGACAACAAGAAGATGTTCCTCCTCCTCCAGTCCGTTCCCTTCGGTGCTAGCCGTACGGGCGTGGGTATCTACTACAAGGCCCTGGAGAACCTCAGCGATTTCAACTCGCCCGCCAACGTGGCCAAGGATTGGGACGGCCGTCACCAGTCCACCACCCTCGGCTCGGCCTATAGCACCATGACGTGGCAGAAGAACAACACCCTCGGCTTCCTCTATGAAGAGAGCACCCACGGTGCCGACTACACCATTATATATAAGAACTACACCATCGAGCAAATCACCGACTCCGCCTTCACCTACGACCCTACGGTGGACGCCAGCGTTGTCATCCTTGACGGCATTGACCAAAAGGCAGAGGGCCTCGAGGGCGGCACAATGGTAGGACAGGTGGACGCCTCCAACACCGCAGGCGTGCAGGCCGCCATCGATACCTACAAGGCCAACCCTACGTTCGACAACTATCAAGCTATCAACCAGGCCATCGCCAATATCCAGCGCATCGAAGTGGTCCCTTTCGGCTACTATCGTCTGCGCAACACTGAGCGACAGACGGCCCAACTCTACCTCCAACCCGAAGCCACACGCGTCACTGCCGCCCGCAGCGACCTGCGTAACGCTGACCAGTTCTTCTCCTTCGTGCCCACTGGCACCGAGGGACAGTACTACCTCTACAACGGCAACTATCAGTACTACCTCGGCCCGCTCACGGCTACCGAAACGCAGCCCATCATCACGACCAACACCGCAGAGGCTGGCGTATGGGTGGTCAACGGAAGCCTTGACGGCAAGAGCCAAGTGGTTTGCCAGAACAACACGGGCAGTTACAAGGGCCTCCACCTCGCTGGCGACAACGCCCGCCTCGTACCCTGGACCGCTTCTGCTCCTGCCTCCCTCTGGTACATCGAGCCCGTCAGCACCTACGAAGTAACGATCCCCGCCTCCATGTGCACCACCGTCTGCCTGCCCTTCGCCTTCGAGGCTCCCGAGGGCGTGACGGTCTATACGACTGCTGGACTGGTGCAAGTGGAAGAGCAGATTTGCGTGAAGATTGAGGAAGTGGACAGAACACTCGGTGTTGCGGCCAACCAGCCCGTCATCCTCCAGAGCATGACTCCTGGCAACTACCAGTTGAATGTACTCGTAGAGGCGCCCACCACTGACCCCGCTGCAGCAAGTGCCTTCGTAGGCAACCTGAAAGCCTCGCCCAAACCCGCGGGCAACTACTACGACCTGCAGAACGGCAACTTCGTTCCCTTCACCGAAACCACGCTCCACGCCAACAAGGCCTACTACACCACCGAGACGGCCTACGAAACCCTGCCCCTCACACTTGAGAATGGCGGCACGGTTGGAATCGGCTCCATCGAAAAGGCTGGCAAGAACGTACGCCTCTACGACCTCAACGGCCGACGCGTGAAGCATCCCCGCCACGGCATCTACGTGACTAGCTAAGGCCAGAAGGTGCTTGTGCCGTAATAGGGTCGCTTCG
>SAMEA3663047__coassemble_1071_pt1 | contig 9450 bp, 5 predicted proteins | sample SAMEA3663047__metabat2_low_PE_025 | metagenome-assembled genome bin SAMEA3663047 (sample SAMEA3663047) | pig gut metagenome | biome: pig gut; feature: pig-associated habitat; material: faeces | place: France | collected 2012
GGCAGTATCACCCTCTCGGGCATTATCCACCTGCGCACCACGCGCTCGTTTGAGGACTCCACGGCATCGCGGATTCTCGAACTGGTGGAAGAGGCGGCTTCGCGCAAATCGCGGTCGGAGAATTTCATCGCCCGCTTTGCCCGCTTCTATACACCCGCCGTGTGCTACGGCGCACTGGCCCTGGCACTCCTCCCGCCGCTCGTCCTCATCGCCTGCCTGAGTGCTCCCCTCGCCTTCGCCACCTTCGCGCCTTGGATGTACCGCGCTCTGGTCTTCCTCGTCATCAGTTGTCCCTGCGCCTTGGTCATCAGCATCCCGCTCTCGTTCTTTGCGGGCATTGGTGGGGCGAGCCGCAAGGGTGTGCTAGTGAAAGGGGCTAACGTGCTCGAAGCCCTGGCACAGGTGCGCACGGTGGTGTTTGACAAGACGGGCACTCTGACGCAAGGCGTCTTCGAGGTGTTGGCCTTCCATTCTGCTGAATCTGACGATTCCCCCGAGGCGCGAGCTCGTCTTCTGGAACTGGCTGCGCTGGCCGAGTCGGCCTCTTCGCATCCCATCGGCAAATCCCTGCTGCAAGCATACGGCAAGGCGGTGGACCGCCAACGCATCACGTCCCTCCGCGAATGGAGCGGCAAGGGAGTGGTGGCCGAGATTGCCGACGTGGGGCAAGTGGCTGTGGGCGGCGAAAAGATGATGCTGGAGATGGGACTGCACCCCCTGCGACCCGAACAGGCTGGCACGGTGGTCCATCTGGCGATTCGGGAACAGTACGCGGGCTATTTCGTCCTTGGCGACCGACTCAAGCCAACGGCCACAGCAGCTATCGGCCGCCTGCGCCAAGCGGGCATCGGCCAAATCGTCATGCTGACGGGCGACACGGAGCGCGCGGCCCAGCAGATGGCGGAGCGGTTGGGCCTAGACCGTGTGTGCAGCGAACTGCTGCCTGCCGACAAGGTGGCGCAACTGGAGGAAATTCTTCACCAAGCACCGAGCGACACAAAGGTGGCCTTTGTCGGTGATGGCATCAACGATGCGCCTGCCCTGACACGCGCCGACATAGGCATAGCTATGGGAGCCATCGGAAGCGATGCAGCCATTGAAGCCGCCGATGTAGTCATTATGGACGACGACCCGCGGAAAATCAGCACAGCCATCCGCCTCTCGCGCAAATGTCTGAACATCGTACGCGCCAACATCGCATTCGCCCTAGGCATCAAAGCCGCCTGCCTCCTGCTCGGCGTCTTCGGCATCGTCAATATGTGGCTCGCCATCTTTGCCGACGTGGGTGTGATGGTGCTGGCTGTGCTCAATGCGCTGCGCGCTATGTATATCCGAGAGAACAGCGGGGAAGGATTTCTGAAAGAACCCGTCATGAAATAAAGGCAGCCCCAAGCGTATCAAAGCAGAAGAAGATGCTCTCTCCTTCGATGCTAGTCAGATACGGCTGGGTGCTCACAAGGAGAAAAACCCACAGAAAGGGCTGACCAGCGAATGTGCGGTCAGCCCTTTCTGTGGTTTTGTGTATGTATGGAAATACGGGGGATTGCTACGCGCGGTGTGTCTTCTCGGCAATCTTGGCTTTGAGTTCGCTGGAGCTGACTCCATCCGTGCGGCCTAGGACGATGTGCTCCTTGCCGTGGTCTTCGCACCACTGGATGGCGCGGCGAAAGCCCTCGTGCGTCTGGTCGGGACCTGTGACGAAAACATCGAAATCTACTTCCTTGACTATTTGATCTACGTCGGTGTAGGTGATGACCTCGTCCACGTAGCGGATGGACTTTATCATGTACTTGCGATCTTCGGTGGAGTTGAGCACACGGGCGTTGGGCTTGTACTTGAGGATGTATTCGCTGTCCTGCGCGGCCACTATGAGGTAGTCGCCAAGACCTTTGGCGCGGCGATAGAGTTCTACGTGGCCCTTGTGCAGGAGGTCGTAAACGCCTACGGTGAGCACCTTCTTGTACTTGCGCGGTTTGAGGCTGGCCAACTGCACGTTGGCAGGCAAGGGGATGCCTGCTTTTTGGCAACGCGCTTTGAACTTGCGAAAATCCTTCTGCCGATGGTGCAGAAGCCAGTAGTAATACAGGCTGTCGGGTAGGCTGTCTTGCAGGAAGGTGATGGTCCAATGGCTCAGACGGGCCCAGAGACCGCTGGAATAGGTGACGGTCTGCTTGGGCGTGGTCCAGTCTGCGCCATATTGGAACGTGAGATACTCATCCACATCGGCGGGCACGTTAAGGGGAATGCCCTTGAAGTCCCACTTGACGGTGTTTTGTAGGTATTTCTCGTGGATAAAGTCGGAACCGCCTGTGTGGCGCACGTCGCTACTGATTTTGTGGAGGACGAACACCTTGATATACTCCTCGCGGCGCATCAGTACGTAGAGGCCGCGGCGTTCGTGGCGCACGAGCTGGAAACCATCGTCCATCATCAACCACAATACGTCCTTGAATCGCTCCTCGTCTTCCTTCAGTATGTAAATATCGAAGAGGGGTTTCCAGGGCTGAAAGTCATCGTTGCGCACAATGCCGATGAGCGAACCGAACGCGGGGCCCCAGTTGAGGTCAATCTTATCGAGATAGGCGGCAAGGAGGCGCAGGTTTTCGAGCATGACAACCTTGTTCATTCGCTTCGTGCCGAAATAGAGCAGATGACTCTTGTAAGGGAGGAGTCCCTTGGAGGTTTTGATTTGTGCCATGTGCGATGCTGCTTTTGTGTTGTGGGTTGATGAGATTTACTTTTCCTACTCCTTATATATATATTATAGGTAGGGCAAGGGGCGTTATTGAGCCAATTCGCGGAAGGCTTCGATGAGTTTTTCGTTGTCGCCATGGCTGCGCACGGCGATGCGCATATATTTGTCGGGGGCGATGCCTTTCTTGGCAAGGCAAGCACTGGCCAGGATGTTGTATTTGCGCAAGAGGAGGGCGCAGAGTTGCTTGGGGCGATAGGGGGGAAGCACTTCGAGGAAGAAATAGTTGGCCTGCGAGGGCATCACGCGGATGAAGGGAATCTCGCGGAGTTGCGCCTCGAAATCTTCGCGCGTCTGGATAAACTGGCGGCAAGCCTGCGCGTAGTCCTCGCGGTATTTGGGGTAAATCTGCATGAAGAACTCGGCAAAGGAATTGATATTCCAGATGCTCACCTCCTTCTTCAGTCGCGCCACAAGGCCCGTGTCGGCGCTGCAAAGGATGCCGAGGCGCAGGCCTGGGATGCCGTAACTCTTGGAGATGGACTTGATGACGCAGAGGTGGGGATAGCGTTCGAGGAGAGCGTTGGCAAGGAAGGTATTCTCGGCAAAGCCAACGCTAAAATCCACGAAACTCTCGTCCAACACAAAGCGGATACCACGCTCTTCGCACCAAGCGGCCAGCCGATGCACACCCTCCATGGGAATAAAGTTGCCAGAAGGATTATCGGGGTTGATGAGCAGGAGGGTGTCCACGGAATGCGCGGTGAAATAGGCAATCAAATCGTCGGCATCGTAGCGAAACATAGGGTGCTGCGGCACGAAGGTGACCACCCGTTCGGGAGCAAGGCGGTTGGGATATTCCTCGAACGTGGGGCGAACGACACCGATATTGCCTTCGAGGGTGTCCATCAGTGCCTTGATGAGTTCGGCGGCTCCGTTGCCCGGCAGGATATATTCGGGACGAACGTTCCAACACTGGCTGGCCAACCGACTATTAACGGCCATGCCTGCGGGATATTCGGAAACGAGAAGGCGGAAATTGGCCTGCATCTCATCGATAATCTTTGAGCGCGTGAAATAGGGATTCACCAGATAGCAGAAGTCCAACAGGCCGGGGCATTCCCAGTAGCCACCGTAGCGGCTGTAGTATTCGCGGAGCAGTTGCTCGTCGGACAGGGATGATTTATCCAATTCGTTTTGCATAAGCACCGATTATGAGGTAACAAACAAGGGGGATGATAAAGCCGATAGCCATATTGGTTTCGCCGAGATAGCCCATAGCCTTGGGTGCAACGGCACCGCCCACAATCATCATGATGAGATAGGACGAACCGCGCTTGGTGGCTAAGGCGTTGAGCCCTTGCAAGGCCATCGCAAAGATGGTGGGAAACATGATGGACTCGAAGAGATACGTGAGAATCAGAGCGACCAATCCAATGATACCGCCGTAGATAACGAACACCATACAAAGCGTGGCGCCCACCGCGCAAAGGAGCAGGAGACGACCAGCCCTGACATACTTCATCATCCAACTGCCCAGCAGACGGCCGACCAAGAAGAGGCCCATGCCGCCGAAGGAGAGCAGGAGCGCAGCCTGCGTATTGGATATGGCGGAAACCTCGGTGGCGTAGTTGACAAAGAAACTATTGACTCCCGTCTGAGCGGCCACATAGCAGAACAAGGCCACAAGACCAAAGACGAAGGCGGTGGAGCGCATCAGGCGCGCCTGGCCCTGCGTCTGTGTCGTGGTTTCTTCCACAATCTCGGGCAGTTTCATCCTACTAAACACGGCCGCTATCACCAGAACGGCCACACCGATGACTGCATAAGGCAGGGCCACGGAGCCGTCCTCGCCGAAGACTATCAAACCACCAACCAGCGGACCAACTATCCAGCCCAAACCATTGAGCGACTGGGCCAGATTAAGGCGCGAGGTGGCGGTATCGGCTTCGCCCAAAACGGTGACGTAGGGATTGGCGGCTGTCTCCAAACAGGTCAGGCCGCAACCGATGATGAAGAGGCACAGGAGGAAGAAGTGGAAGGACATCATTCGTTCGCCAGGGACAAACAGCAACGCGCCAAGGCCATAAAGCAAAAGGCCCGTCAGCACACCAGCCTTGTAACCCCAGCGGCGGATTATCATTCCCGCGGGGATGGCCATGATGAAATACCCCCCGTAGAGCACCAACTGGACATCGGCGGAATCGGCCTTGGAGATTTGCAACAAATCCTGGAAATGCTTATTGAGAATATCAAGAATGCTATGCGCAAAGCCCCAGCAGAAGAAGAGGGAGGCAACTAGAATAAAAGGAAGCAGGTACTTCCTGCTTACGATTTGTGACATAAAATAGAAGGTTTAGTAATGAGCAGCACGCGATGGTATCGAACCATAAACCTATCGGCTCCACCTGTGCGCGGGCTTTTTGTATGCAAGAAATCTCCGCGGAGGAAACGGACTCCTCCGCGGAGATAAATGACACGATAAACTTATTTCTCGTAACCGTTGGGGTTGTTCTTCTGGAAGTTCCAGGAGTCGCGACACATTTCTTCGATACCAAACTGTGCCTCCCAACCGAGTTCGGCCTTGGCCTTGGCGGGATTGCAATAGCAAGTGGCGATGTCGCCCGGACGGCGGGGCTTGATGGCATACTTCACCTTGAGGCCGTTGGCCTTCTCGAAAGCCTTTACCACATCGAGTACGGAATAGCCGTGGCCCGTACCGAGGTTGTAGATGGCCAGGCCCTTCTTCTCTTCGATAGCCTTGAGGGCAGCCACATGGCCATTGGCCAAGTCAACCACGTGAATGTAGTCGCGCACACCAGTGCCGTCGTGGGTGTCGTAGTCGTCGCCAAACACACCGAGTTCTTCGCGCATACCGATGGCGGTCTGGGTGATATAGGGCATCAGGTTGTTGGGAATACCGTTGGGATTCTCACCAATGAGGCCAGACTCGTGAGCACCGATGGGGTTGAAGTAGCGCAGGAGCACCACGTTCCATTCGGGGTCAGCCTTCTGAAGGTCCATGAGCACCTGCTCGAGCATGGACTTGGTCCATCCGTAGGGGTTGGTGCAAACGCCCTTGGGGCACTCTTCTGTGATGGGAATGATGGCGGGGTCGCCATAGACCGTAGCGGAAGAGGAGAAGATGATGTTCTTGCAACCATGCTGACGCATCACATCGCAAAGCACGAACACACCGTTCATGTTGTTTTCATAGTACTCCAGGGGCTTGGCCACAGACTCACCCACGGCTTTGAGGCCAGCGAAGTTGATGACAGCGTCAATCTTGTGGTCGGTGAAGACTTTGTCCATGGCAGCGCGGTCGCGGATATCGGCTTCCACGAAGGGAACTTCCTTGCCAATAATTTTCTCAACGCGACGAATTGCTTCGGGCTGAGAGTTCATGAAGTTGTCGACGACCACAACGGAGTGGCCAGCCTTGTCCAGCTGAACAAGCGTGTGGCTACCGATATAACCGGCACCACCTGTAAGGAGAATGTTCATAAGAGATTAAATTATAGGGTTAAAGTTATTTGCTAAGATGACTGCAAAAATAACAAAAACCAATGATACAATCGTCCCAGCCTTACACATTTTTTTAGGTATCTTTGATAGCGAGGTTCTACAAATCAGTTGGATGCGAAGCAGGAACCCCTTTCTGGCTCGGTTGTCTTCACGTCATTAGCACCTTATCTTTTTGATTTTCATTTTGTCATTCTGTCACGCAGTCGTTATCCGAATACAATGAACACCGCCGCATTTGCCAGTGTGCCGCCTTGCAGATTCATAGCGACCTGTTGCACCGCACATCCTAGGGCAGGCAAATGAGCCGCTTAGTGTAAAGTTCGAGCCCCTCCACCTTTCGGCAGAGGCGGTGGCGGTGTTTCAAGGTGTGCGTATGGCTGTTTTCTGTTTTTTGAAGGGAGGAATCCGTTGCGCAATCGGAACGTTCCAGTGCTGCCTACCTTGAAACTACTGTTTCACGCCCCTGAAACAACTGTTTCAAGCGTATGAAACAACTGTTTCAGGCGTATGAAACAACTGTTTCAAGCGCATGAAACACTCGGAGTATCGAATATTGAAATGGTAAAATGCTTTCGCACAACAAGTTACGGGTTGTTTTCATTGCCTGGTCAAAGCAATGGATTTTCAATGTCAGAATCAGGCTGTCTAGCCCCTCATTTTGGGGATTGTATTTCCCGACAATTTCCTTCAGACAGGTTCTACAAATTAGCTTGCGATGGATTCGTGGATGTCGTGCCCTGAGTTTTTGCTTTTCGTGAAGGAGCGTAGCGGGCTAGGTGACTTCTGTGAAAATCAAAGACCTATGGTGCGTGAGGCGTGAAGGCATCCAAATTGTTTAGAAATCCTATCCTAGCGAGAGGCATCAAGCAATCTACGAATGAAGAGGGCGCGCAGGTGGAAGGTGGAGCGTTGCTGGAAATCGGGCCATTGGCGGCGTGTTTGCGGGCTCCATCCTGCTTCGGCCAAAGCCATAGCGCGGGGATAAGTCATATAGAAAAGGCGTTCGGGCGTTGGGATGCACTCGCTCCAGAGCGTACCTGCTACACCGAAGAGATGGTGCTGCTCGAAGGATTCGCCGAAGCCCCAGGATGGGTCAAGGCGATAGGTTTGCTCGAGCGAGGTGACGGGCATGCCCCAATTGACCTCGGGCATATCGCCTGGGGCTGCGGGATAGTCAAGGTAGCAATGTTCGCCGGGGCAGAGCATGATGTGGGCTCCATTCTCCTGTGCCGCGCGGATAGCCGCAGCCGTCAGTCCGTGGCGCCAGGCAAAGGTGATGCAGCCCTCGGGGATGCGCTTGAAATCCGTTTCGTACCAGAACATCGGCGTCTTGCCGTAACAGGTGCGCAGGGTGTCGATGACGCGGTTGAAGAGGTACTCTTGCAACCGCCAGTTTTCGCTGCGGTCGGAAAGGGGAATGCCTAATTTGGCTTTGAGCGCCTCGCACTTTTCGCAATGCGTCCAGCAATCTAGGGCTGGATTGCCTGCCTCATCGCCTCCTAGGTGGATATAGCGCGAGGGAAAGACTTCGCTGAGTTCGCGGAATACGTTGCCCAGAAATTCATAGACAAACTCCTCGCCTGGACAAAGGAGTTCGTTGGACACACCGCAAGTGGTGCGGATGGGCACTTCGCGCGCGCCGCAGGTGAGTTGCGGATAGCAATGGATGGCTGCCACCTCGTGGCCGGGCATTTCGATTTCTGGAATCACCTCCACATGATAGCGAGCGGCAAACTGGACAAACTCGCGCATTTCCTCCTGTGTGTAGTAGCCCGAAATCTCCAGCGGCATATCGTCCATGCCGGTTCGTTTGGAACCAATCTCCGTCAGTCGCGGATATGCCTTGATTTCTATGCGCCAAGCCTGGTCGTCCACTAGGTGCAGGTGCAGGGCGTTGAGCTTGTAGCGGGCCATCTCTACGACAAACGGGCGCAGTTCGGCCAGGGGGATGAAGATTCGCGCGGGGTCTATCATCAGTTCGCGCAGTTGGGTTCGCGGCGCATCTTGAATATGGAGTGTGGGCAAGGAGGCAGTGAGCGTATTGGCGCAGGACGTTGTCAGCATCTGTTCAAGCGTCATCAGTCCCCAGAAGACGGCGGTCGGCGTGACGCCTCGAATGACGATGCCATTCGATGTGACTTGAAGCGTATAGGCTTCGGGGCTTGCACTGATGGTCGCGTCTAGTTCCAGTTGAAGAATGCCTTTGCCCTTCCCTGGTCTCCATGTGCTCAGCCGATTGAGAATGGACTGCGCATGGTCGCGCTCGTTGTTCAGCGCATCGCAGGCCACTACCTTTCCGATTTGCGCCATTGTGAGTCTGCCGCCATCGTAAGTCAGCGACTGGGGAATAGGAATAATCTGTACGGAATCAACGTCTTCCGTATGTTTCTTGGAAGCATTGATGAAGAGGGTGCGCCAGCCCTCGGCCTGCCGATAGGCACGACGCGCAGAGCGAGGAACCGTCAGTTGAATCTGCTGGCTCTGCAAACCAGCAAATGTATTGGCTGCGCAGCGTGGAGGGATGGGTGACTGGACCACAATCTCGCGCAAATCAGTCAGGCCAGCCAAGGCCATTTCGCCCATTTCCGGACAACCAAGAATGGTCAGCCGCCGGAGCGCGCGCATTCCTGCCAAAGCGCTGTCGTCAATACGCACGACGGAGGCGGGAATGACCAATTCTTCGATGCCATCGCAGGCATAGAGCGCGGCCTTGCCGATTCGCTCCAAACTGTCGGGCAGCACTAGGCGGCGCAGGTGGTGGGCCGAAAAGAGGGCGTTGGTCGGCAACTCGCGATTGCGACAACCGCTCAGGTTTAGTTCGGTCAAGCGTGGACAGCAGTCGCGCAGTTGGCGAAAGTCGGAGTTCCAGCCAGTGGGCAACTGCACGCCTCGCAGCGTAATGCTAGTGGCCGCGGCCTTTTGCTGGGCCGTGAGTTCCTGCATCGTACCGATGGTTTGCGCAGAGAGAGAAAGGGAAAAAAGAAAAAGCAGGGAGGAGAGAAGGTGGGTTTTCATATTATTAGAGGATTCTGGGGTTGAAAACTTCAAGCGGAAGGGAACGCATGCAAGCTATAAAATTTCAAGGCCCGTAATTTTTTAGCGTTGTGGACATCGGAGATTAGGCCTTATTTGATAGGCGCACATAGAATGAAATGGAAATAAAAAAAGCGCAGCCCATATTGCTCCATTCGAGAGGGTGAGGGTTGCGCTTTTATAGATATGATAGGTGCTAC
>SAMEA3663047__coassemble_1087_pt1 | contig 9357 bp, 8 predicted proteins | sample SAMEA3663047__metabat2_low_PE_025 | metagenome-assembled genome bin SAMEA3663047 (sample SAMEA3663047) | pig gut metagenome | biome: pig gut; feature: pig-associated habitat; material: faeces | place: France | collected 2012
CAATCCAGATATGCGTATTGTCTTTGTCGGGACGATGGTGGACGAAGCAGTTTTGCGTGAATACCGCAGGCTGTCGTTTAATGCCCCGCTTGAGGATATAGCGCTGGTCCTTCACTAGGTTTTGAATGGCCAAGGAGGAGGTGATGAGTTCGGGCGCCGTCCCGAAATGGTAGAATTCGCCACCGGGTAGCGGCAGGATGGCCACCGACAGGTCGGCCAGGTCGGCATCGGGCGCTGTGGGGTGCAGACCGAGGGCGCAACCAAACTGCGAGTACAGGTCGTAGGCACGATGCTGCGGGCAATCGCCGTTGGCGGTGGGAATGAAAGGCGCTTTGGCTTCCAGACGGGCCACCGACTTGTCGGAAAGCAGCCAGATGCCGATGTCCATCAGCAGGAAGTGCGTGCCCATGAGGCTTGCCTGCGTGTCGGTGTCGGGTTTCTGTAACATAAAGTCCAATTTCGTGGGCTCGTTGCGGTTTATGAGAAACACGCCATGGTGCGAGGCCGTCACGCTGTCGGCCCACAGACCGAAGCAAACCACGTCGGCCTCGGGAATATCGCCCAGCGCACCGTTGCTGCGCAGGAACACGTCGCCACTGGCCACAAGGGTGTGGATATTCTTGGGCGCGCGCTGCATGATTTTCTCGTAGAGCGGCAACTGGAGGTCCAGCAGATTTTGTCCGATGTGCTGACCGCGTGCCCAGCGAAACACGGGAATCGGTGTCAGCACCTTGCCGCAGGCGGCGTAGGCAGGCAGGCGGCGGCTCTGTCCGCCAGCGTGGAGGAGGATGCGCTTCTCCTGGGCCAGCCATTCGGCATAGGCGACCTCGGGGGCTTCGGCTTGGTGGCAGCTATGGAGCAACCACGTGGTGCCACCGCCCGAACCGAGTTTGCGGTCAGCGGGGTCGGACGTGGCATAATAGGAAGCGGCCTCGTAGTTGGTGACTGCGTGGAAGGAGCGTGCCGCATTGGCAGGCAGGGATAGTAAGGACTTCATGTAGTGAAACTATTTTCGATTGTTGGAAAGAGACTGGCGAGCAACTGATGCTGGCAATAGTCTTTTGGACTAGGATTTTTCCTGATCCTACCTAAAGGCAATGAGGCGATTGTACAGGTAGTTGAGGAGTGTATAGAAGCACATGCCGAGCAACTGCGCCAGGAGTTCGGGCAAGATGAGCAGCATTCCGCGAAACGCGCACCATTGCAACGCCCAGCAGATGCCTGTGCCCAAGAAGAAGAGGGCGGCTTCGCGCTTCCAACCTTTGCCGTGGCTGCGAAAGACCCAGAGCTTGTTGCACACAAAACTATTGATCATGCCGGCCAGATAACTCAGCAGATTGGCCAAGTCAATATCTATGGACACAACGCGCAAGGCCCAAAACAGCACAAAGGTTATTGCCGTGTTGAGCACGCCGACCAGTCCGAAGCGGACGAAGCGTAGGATTTCGCTGCGCGGAGGAAGCCTCATCTTCTGCGGGAAAAGCAAAACGGGAAATAATCCGCCCTTATTCGGCAGGCACTTCCAGTTTGTATACATTCGTTTCGCGGCGCTGGTATCCCTCGCTCTGGTACAGGTGGTTGGCTGCCACGCGCGAGGGGCGCGATGTGAGCAGGAGGCTTCCGCCGCCCAGTTTTGCCACTTCGCGGCGTACGTGTTGCAACAGCGTATGGCCGAGGCCCTTTCCGCGGTGTGCATTATCAATTACGACATCTTCGACCCACCATTTCTGGCCTGTGAGCAAGGAGTAAGTACCCAGCGTAATCATACCCACGATTTCGCCCGTTGGGATATGGCGAAGGAGGTAGAGCAACGTACATTCCGAGTCCAGGATGCGCGAGAGGAGTTCCATATCCATGGGGTGCTCCTTCGTGGAAAGTTGAGCCAAGAGGTTTCTTACAGCAGCCAGAGTTTCGTCGTTGGCCTCAAGCGCACGGTCTATTTGATATTCATTGTTGTTCATAAGAAAGAGACTTATTTAATTAGGAACTTTATTCAATTAGGAATTAGGAATTAGGAATTAGGAATTTCATTCAATTAGGAATTAGGAATTAGGAATTAGGAATTTCATTCAATTAGAAATGAGGAATTGGAAATGAGAAATAAGAAGTTGGGAGATAGTATTAGGAATTCATCCTCATTGAAAGGAAATTCCTAATTCCTAATTTCTAATTCCTTAATTGTTTTAAGGACTATTGAGCCAGCAGCCAAAGGCTGCGTTGAAACTAGGGGACGCAGTCCCCGACTGAAACTAGGAAGCCGCAGGCTTCCGCTGAAACCAGAGAGCAAAGCGACCGTTGAAACTAGGGAGCGCAGCGATCATACTAGGGAGCGCAGCGACCGTTGCGGTAGCAAGCGACCCTTCCTCACTGGTCCGTATTCTCCACATAGCCCTGGTGCCGCTCGGGAAGGGCAGCCATGATGACGCGATAGGATTCGTCCATCGTTTGGCGGATATCTTCGCTGCCGTGTCCCTTGGGCGGGATGGGCTGGTGGATGATGAGGCGCATGGGATGGTAGTCCACGAAGGTGAAACCCTTCATGCGAGGCAGCACGTCAAAAGAACCATCAATGGTGATGGGAACAACGGGCAGTTGAAGTTCATCGGCTAGTTGGAATGCGCCTTTGCGGAAGATGCCCATGTGTCCTGTGAAGGTGCGCGAGCCTTCTGGGAATACCGTCAGCGACGTGCCGCCCTGCAGGGTGCGGCGCGCCTGGTCAATGGTCTGCTGAATCTTCTTCGGGCCCGACTTATCCACAAAGATATGGCCCGCCTTTTCGCACGCCAGACCAACCAAGAAAATCTTGCGCAGTGACTTCTTCATCATCCATTTGAAGTTGCGGCCCAGGAATCCGTAGATGAGGAAAATATCCATGGGACCTTGGTGGTTGGCTACGAAGACGTAACTCTGACCAGGCACCAAGTTCTCCCTTCCTTCGACATGGATGGGCAGGAGCAGGAGGCGGCACACCGTCCATGCCCAAATCTTGCCAGGGTAATAGCCCCAGAAATTGCCGAATCCTGTGAAGCATCCCAGGATGGTGATGATGGCGCAAAGCCCTGTGGCAACGAGGGCCAAGGGAAGGACAATGAGAAATTGGTAAATGCGATAGAGAATATTCATGAGGTGATAACAGATTATTCTTGGTTATTATTTTTTTCCGTGCGTAGGGTGATGAGTGTCAGTTCTGCCCAAGCACCGAGGCGGAAGGGAATCAAGACTTCGCCCGTGCCGAGATTGACATACAGGGCGCGCTGGCCGTCGTAGTAGGGTCCGCCCCATTCGTCGTAAATCCAAGCAGCGGGCGAGAAACCGCCCATCTGAAACTGCATGCCGTGGGTGTGGCCCGACAGGGTGAGGTCAATGTTTGTCTGGGGCAGCACAGCGCGCCGCCAATGTGTGGGGTCGTGCGAGAGGAGCACCTTGAACGTAGTGCTGTCCACGCCCTGCTGCGCCCGTTTCAGGTCGGCCCGTGCCGGGAATGGCGGACGGCCATCGTTCTCCACACCGATGATGGCAATGCTCGCTTGGTCGCGGTGAAGAACGAGGTTCTCGTTGAGCAGCAGGTGCCAGCCCAGGTTGCGCTGTTCCTGTTGCAGGCGGCGGATGTCGGCCAGGCTGTCGGCCGATGTGGGCCAGTGGAAATATTGCGCATAGTCGTGGTTGCCCATCACAGAGACAACACCGTCCGTGGCGCGTATGCCAGAGAGAATATCGCGGAAAGGCTCCACCTCGTCGGCATGATAATTGACGAGGTCGCCCGTGAAGACCACTAGGTCGGGCTCGCAGGCGTTAATCTCGTGGACCACATTCTCCACCACGCCCTCGCGGCCGCGCAGGGTGCCGAGGTGGAGGTCGGAGATTTGCACGATGCGATAGCCATCAAAGGCTTTCGGCAACCGCGCGCTCGTATAGGTGAACTCCTTCACCTGTATCTGGCGATAGCCCAAGGTGAATCCGAAGAGCATGGTCAGCAGGAAAAAGCCACCAACACACCATCCCACGCGCGAAGTCCAAAGAGAAAGTTGGCGATGACGGCGGCGCAGGCGGGCGGCCAAGGTAAAGATGGGCGCGGCCAACGTCTCGGGAACAATCAGACAAAGGGCGGTGCCAATGAGCATGCCTTTCCAATAGTCAGCCTGTGCAGAATAACTCTCGCCCCACGCCATATATATAAGGGCTATGAGCAGGCCGATGTGCGGCAGAGCAAAGAGCAAGCGCGCACGCCCCGACCAGCGCCACCGCAGTTCGCAGCGGTCAATCGCCCAAGCAGGGAGCGTGAGCAGCAGGACTAGGAGGATTAGGATGCGAAGGAGCAAGGCTGGTGGGAATTAGGAGTTAGGAGTTAGGAGTTAGGAGTGGCTAGGGCAATCTCCTCTAGAATCCTCTAGAGTCCTCTAGAATTTCTAGGATCCTCTAGAATTTCTAGAATCCTCTAGAATCCTAAATTTTTCAAGAAGCGGCGAAGCCTCTCAACGGGCATGCCGCGGCGCAGGGCATAGTCCTTGAGTTGGTCTTCGCCAATAGGGCCAACGGCAAAGTGGCGCGTGGCGGGATGGGCAAGGATAAGGCCCGATACCGAAGCCAGCGGTTGCATCATGCCGCTCTCCGTCAGGTGAATGCCGATGGCTGAGAAATCAATGAGTTCGTCCAGCAGGAAATTCAGGCTCAAGTCGGGCAGCGAGGGGTAGCCCACTGCGGGTCGGCGGCCGTGGTAGTTTTCGGCAAAGAGTTGGGCGGGCGTCAACTGTTCCTCGGGGGCGAATCCCCAGATGCGTCGGCGCACATCCTCGTGGAGGCGTTCGGCGGTGGCTTCGGCCAATCGTTCGCCCAACGTCTGTGCCAGGAGTTGGCGATAGGCATCGTCGGCCGCATATTCCATGATGCCTGCATCCACGGTGGCAGCAAAGATGCCAAGGGCCGAGGCACAGGTCAGGGCATAGTCGGCATCGTCGGGGCGACATGGCAACGGCAGGCGAAACGCTACCTGTTCCGAGAGGTGGCGCGGGGCGATAAAATCCGCCAGACACAGGAGCGGTGCCGCTTCTCCGTCCGCCGTGCGCTCGGCCCTTTGTTGCCGCAACAGGGGCAGGCGGCAATCGCCGCGCTCACTCCTTATTATAATATTGTCTCCCTCGCTGTAAGCTGGGAAGATGCCCAGGCGGGCGTGCGTTTGGTATTTTGTGGACAATTCCTCCAGGAGTTGCCGCGCGTCAGCCAGCAGGCGCAGCACCTCTTCGGCCTTCCCGCGTTCTGCCGCTGGCCATTGCGCGAGCCAAGAGGCCCGACAGGCTGGGCAGTCGTGCACATAGGCGGCCGATGCCATGCGGGCGGGCAGTCCCCAGGCGGTGAGGAAGTACGCCCAGTTGATGTAGGGCGCAAGGGTAGGGAGGGAATAGTCGTAAGTATTCAATGCAGAAAAAATAGACAGGGGGGAGGGTTAGCGTGCGTAGGTGACGGCTTGCCCCTTGTGATTCTCGTCCGTGATATGGCCTTGGTTGTAGAGCAGGTAGCCGTTGCAGAAAGTTTTCTCAACACGCCAGCGGAAGGTGCGGCCCTCAAGCGGACTCCAGTTGCACTTGCTCTCAATGCGGTTGGGCGTGAGCGTCCACGGGCTGTGGGGGCGCACCAGCACGAAGTCGGCCTTGTAGCCAGGGCGCAGGAATCCGCGATTTTCGATGTCGAAGATGCGTGCGGGTTCGTGGCACATCGTTTCGACCAGGCGCGGCAGGGTGAGCACGCCCTCGTCCACCAGTCCGAGCATGCCCACCAGCGAGAATTGCACCATGGGCATTCCCGAAACGGCGCGTGCTGCGCCGCCCTGCTTCTCGCGCAGGAGGTGGGGCGCATGGTCCGTGGCAACGGTACTGATGCGGCCATCGGCCAAGGCGGCGCGGAGGGCATCGCGGTCTTCGCGGGTCTTGACCGAAGGATTACACTTGATGCGCGTGCCCAGTCGGTCGTAGTCGGCATCGGTGAAGAGCAGGTGTGGCAGGCATACCTCGGCCGTTACCTTGGGATAGGCTGCAAGGTCGAAGAGCTCGAGTTCGCGCGCCGTGGAAAGGTGGGCCACGTGCAGACGGGTGTCATACTCGTGCGCCAACCGCACAGCCAACTCCGTACTGCGGTAGCAGGCTTCGGCGGAACGTATCTGCGCGTGGAAACGTACGGCGGGGTCGGGCCCATTGACCGCCTGGCATTTCTTCATGGCCAGGTTGATGAGCGTGGTGTCCTCGCAGTGCGTCACGATGGGCAGACGGCTGTTGTCAAAGAGGCGGGCGAGCACTTCTTCGTGGTCAACGAGCATATTGCCTGTCGAAGAACCCATGAAAACCTTGATGGCGGCTACGCGGCGGCGGTTGATGCGGCGCAGGAACTCGGCATTCTCGTTCGTCGCGCCGACCAGAAAACCATAGTTGACCACGCATCGCTCGGCGGCGATGGCCTCTTTGAGGGCAAGGGCTTCGTCGGTGGTCGTTTGCGGCACGACATTGGGCATGTCCAGCACCGTCGTGACACCGCCAGCAGCAGCAGCGCGGCTCTCCGACTTCATATCGGCCTTGTGTGTGAGGCCGGGGTCGCGGAAGTGCACGTGGGTATCAATCACGCCTGGCAAGAGATAGCAGCCTTGGGCATTGATAACCTCGTCGGGCGGACAGGCTGATTCGGCATCCTGACCGCGTAGGACTTCCTCAATGTGGTGGTTTACAATGAGCAGCGACCCGAGGAAGACTTCGCCCTCGTTGACGATGGTCGCGTTTTGGATGAGTGTACGTTTGTGCATACGGAAGGGGGGATAAGGAATCCAAGAAACAGGTTCAAGGTAGGTTCTATAAATTAGCTTGTGATGAATTTTCGGCTATCGTGCCGTAGGTTTTTGTTTTTTGTGAGGGAGCGTAGCGGGCTACGTGACCGAATGAAAAACAAAAAGATACGGTGCGAGAGGCGAAAAGGCATCCAAACAAGATAGAAACACTACCTTCCATTAAAACTAATTTATAGAACCTACCTCAAGGGGCTAGCCGTTCAGACCAGCCTCGTATGCTGCGGGTAGGCCAGCCTTAGGCCTTCTTGGGCTGAATCTTTCCAGTCAGGGCGGCCCAGCGCAGTTTGATAACGCCGAAGAGGGCCTCGCTGAAGATACCACCGCTCATCTTGCTCACGCCCAACTGGCGGTTGACAAAGATGACGGGCACTTCGGCAATGCGGAAGCCCAGTTTGTAGGCCGTAAACTTCATCTCGATTTGGAAGGCGTAGCCCTTGAAGCGGATCTTGTCGAGGTCTATCGTTTCGAGCACCTTGCGGCGGTAGCACTTGAAGCCCGCCGTGGTGTCGTGGATGGGACAGCCCGTGATGATGCGCACGTATTTCGAGGCGAAATAACTCATCAGTACGCGGCCCATGGGCCAGTTCACCACGTTGACGCCCGTCACATAGCGCGAACCAATCGCCACATCGGCTCCATCCTCCGCACAGGCGGCATAGAGGCGCGGCAGGTCCTTCGGGTCGTGGCTGAAGTCGGCATCCATCTCGAAGATGTAGTCGTAGCCATGCTCCAGCGACCATTTGAAACCAGCAATATAGGCCGTGCCGAGACCCAGTTTGCCCTTGCGCTCCACGAGGTGCAGGCGGCCAGCAAACTCCACCTCCATCAGTCCCTTGACAATGGCAGCGGTGCCGTCGGGCGAGCCGTCGTCGATAATCAAGATGTGGAAACCATGCTCCAAGCCCATGACGGCGCGGATGATATTCTCAATGTTCTCCCGCTCGTTGTACGTGGGGATGATTACGATGCTGTCAGATTTGTGCATAGAATAAATGAATTTTTACGTTGTGCCTAGGTAGATTCCATCCATTGGCTAATGGCGCAGGCGAACCTACCTCTACTAGCACACAAAGGTAGGAAGTTTTCGCGAAATGAACTTTCGTTTTCCATGGAAATCTCGTTTCTGCCCCCAGATACGCCCCTTTTCGGCCCGTATTCCTTGTTCGGATGGCTAAATTTCCCTTCCTTTGTCCCCGAAAACTAGTTCCAAAACACATAATCCTTATGAAGAAAATCATCATGGCCGCCCTGCTCCTCGTTTTGGGGCTGACGGCAACAGCACAAAACTACGAACTGACGGGTAAACTCCCCAAGGGACAGAAGAAAGTCTATTTCTACGATTTGACTTCCCGAGCGATGGATTCGCTCCTTGTGGACAGCAAAGGCGCTTTCCTGAAGAAGGGCAATTCCACGGAGACCCTCCTTTGGTACGTGCTTGACGAAACGCAAGAGAAAGTGATTCCCGTGGTGCTGGACGGCAAGGTGACCGTTGATTTCGAGAATATGACCGCCAAGGGTACGGCCGAAAACGAACAGTTGACGAAATGGGAAGCCCAACTCTCTCCCCAGAAGAAGGTAATGTACGCAGCCATGACAGAGTTCGTGGAGAAGAGGAAGAGCGGAACGGCTTCCGACTCCGTGCTCCATCAGTTGTACGAAAAATATTCGGTGGAAAATGACAAATTCATTCAGTTGGTTGTGCAGGGGGCAAAGGACAATATGACGGCCCTCTTCCCCGCCGTCTATATGTGTGATGTGGCTTCCATGGTGGACCGCCAGGAACTTTTGGCCCTTGCCGAGCAGAAACCCGCATGGCTTGCCACGGCCGCAATGAGCCGTGTGCGCGAAGAGATGAAGGGATGGGCGCGTCAGGCCGTCGGCATCCCATTTACCGACCTCGAGATGAACGACACCACAGGCGCACCCCACAAACTCTCCGAATATGTGGGCAAGGGCAACTACGTGCTCGTGGACTTCTGGGCCTCGTGGTGCGGTCCCTGCCGTGCTGAAATGCCCGAAGTCAAGGCGCTCTACGATAAATACCACGCCACGAAGGGCTTCGACGTCGTAGGCTTGTCCTTCGACCAGAAGAAGGAGGCATGGATGGCCTGCATCCAGAGGATGGACCTGCCCTGGCACCACCTCAGCGATCTCAAGGGCTGGCAGTGCGTGGCTGGCCAGGTATATGGTGTCAATAGCATTCCCTTCACCCTCCTGATAGGCCCCGACGGCCGTATCGTTGCCGCTGGCCTGGATGCCGAAGGATTGGCCAAGAAACTGGCCGAGATTTACGGCGAGTAATCTGCCCGAAAGGTGCGGCATATTCCCTGACCATGCGAACAATCCGCGAAAAGGTAGGTCCAGTAAAATCCTAAATTCTAAATTCTAAAGGTAGGTTCTAGAATTGGCTTGCGATGAGTTTTCGGCACGATAGCCGCGAATCCATCGCAAACAATTTATAGAACCTACCTAAATTGTAACTACTCAGGTGGATTTATAATTGCAAATTGCGCTGGAAAGAAATGTACCGC
>SAMEA3663047__coassemble_1092_pt1 | contig 9332 bp, 7 predicted proteins | sample SAMEA3663047__metabat2_low_PE_025 | metagenome-assembled genome bin SAMEA3663047 (sample SAMEA3663047) | pig gut metagenome | biome: pig gut; feature: pig-associated habitat; material: faeces | place: France | collected 2012
AAGGTGTTCTCCTTCCACTGAGTCACACGCCCTCGAGCAACGTGCGGTACATTGCTTTTTCTATGAGAACAATCCATATTCAATTTCAAACGCCTAGAACGGGGAGAGTTCCAGGCCGACATTGGTGATGCCGGGCAGGGTGGGGCGGCGCATGAGGTGGTAGATGCGGATGCGGCCTTGGTTGCCTGGTTCGAGGTTGAGTTGGGTGAGGGGAATGATGTGCTCGTAGTTGGAAATGCCCGTGCCCTGCGCATCGCCCTGTTCGTTGGTAATGCTGATTTCCAAGGTATCTTTGTGGCAGCGCATGGTCGTCCCATTCTTGGCAGTCCATTGCTGCTCCGCCACGATGGTGAGTTTCTGAAAAGGATAGGCGTGGGCGGAGGAGGTGCGTATGCCTAGGATGACCTCGTAGGGGGCGGCGCGGCGGATGGTGTCCACTTGGAAAGTGAGTGTGTCCTTGGCGCGCCAACCTTCGGCGGGAAGGTCGCGATAGTCCTTGATGGCTGTAGATTCGGTGCAGGAAACGAGGGCTGCTATCAGGATGAGAATGATGGCGGGCTTGATATTCATTCGGGAGAGGGCGGTTAGGGAGGAGGGTGGGGAGAGATGGTGAAAAAAAACACGGCACACCCGAGGGCGCGCCGTGTTTAGGCTTATTTGGCTTCGTCGCCTGCGCCTGGACGGTTGCGATAGCGCGTACGATTGTTGCCACGGCGGTCGTTGCTGCGGCGGTTGTAGCGCTCGTTGTTGTCGTTGTGCTCTGTTGGCTGGCCATCGTTGGCGCTTCCTTCGATGGGCTGATTGCCACGAGATGGGCGCTCGTTGCGGTCGCGCTGTTTGCGGTTTTTCTTCTTGCGATTGCGGTCGAAGCGCGTGAGGTCCTCTTGTTCGACAAGGTCAATGGGCCGTTGGGGCTCCTGTGGTCCTTGCTCTTCGAGGTAGAGGGGACGCTCGCCCGCCTTGTTGAGCTCGATAATCTGATGAGCGCGCTGGACAGAGATGGTCACGAGATTTGCTGCCAGCCGCTTGTTGGTGCTGTAGGTGACTTGCTGGGCCAGGATGTCGGCCTTGAAATAGAAATAGGTGGCATCGGCAGTTTCCAGTTGTACATCGCGGGGCGGCAACTGGCGGAAGGCTTCCACGTAGGCATCGGCCTCGTAGTTGAGACAGCACTTCAGTTTGGCGCACTGGCCCGCCAGTTTCTGCGGATTGGGCGAGATGTCCTGGAAACGGGCCGCGGCGGTGGAGACGGAGTTGAAGTTTTTCATCCACGTGGCGCAACAGAGTTCGCGGCCGCAGGGACCGAAACCGCCAATGCGGCCGGCTTCCTGACGGGCACCGATTTGCTTCATCTCAATGCGCACATGAAATTCCTCGGCAAGCACTTTGATGAGTTTGCGGAAGTCCACACGGGCATCGGCAATGTAGTAGAAGATGGCTTTGTTGCCATCGCCCTGGTATTCCACGTCGCCAATTTTCATGTTGAGTTCCAAGTCTTTGGCAATTTGTCGGGAGCGAATCATCGTGTCCTGCTCGCGGGCCTTGGCTTCCTCGTATTTCTCGAGGTCAACGGGGCGTGCCTTGCGATAGATGCGCCGGATTTCGGTGCCAGGCTTGAGGTTGGCCTTCTTCATTTGCAGGGGCACCAACTGGCCCGTGAGGGTGACGACACCAATGTCGTGGCCCGGCGATGCTTCGACGGCTACCATGTCGCCGATGACGAGGGGTAGGTGGTTTTCGTTGTGGAAATATCCCTTGCGGGTGTTCTTGAATTGCACCTCAACAAGGTCCGTCCACTCATCGTTGCCGGGCATATCTGCCAGGTAGTCGTAGGTGTTGAGCGGTCTATTGGAACGTCCGCATCCGCGGGCACAGAGGCCGCGAAGGCAGGGAGTAGTCTTGAATTCTTTGTCCATAGATATATAAGGTAGGTGGGGTGGAGGCCCCTGTATTTGGACGAGGGAGAGGGGAGGCTATCCCACGCTTCCCTCGAGGGAAATGCTAAGGAGTTTTTGGGCTTCGACGGCAAATTCCATCGGCAACTTGTTGATGACCTCGCGGGCATAGCCGTTGATAATGAGGTCAACGGCCGTCTCGGTGGGGATGCCGCGCTGGTTGCAATAGAAAAGTTGGTCTTCGGAAATCTTGCTCGTGGTGGCTTCGTGCTCAACCGTGGCATTTTCGTTGTGCACATCGATGTAGGGATAGGTGTGCGCGCCACAGGTGTCGGTCATGAGCAGACTGTCGCACGAGGAATGGTTGCGCGCGCCGTCGGCTTTGCTGCCCACTTTGACGAGGCCGCGATAGGAATTCTGGCTCTTGCCCGCCGAGATACCCTTGGAGACGATGGTCGAGCGCGTGTTCTTGCCGATATGAATCATCTTGGTGCCCGTGTCGGCCTCTTGGTGGTTGTTGGTGACGGCCACGCTGTAAAATTCCGCTTGCGAACCATCGCCCATGAGCACGCAGGAGGGGTATTTCCACGTGATGGCACTGCCCGTTTCCACTTGCGTCCACGAGAGTTTAGCGTTCTGGCCGCGCAGTTGTCCGCGCTTGGTCACGAGATTGTACACACCGCCGCGCCCCTCGGCATCGCCAGGATACCAGTTTTGCACGGTGGAATATTTCACCTCGGCATTCGCGCCCACAACTATTTCAACGATGGCCGCGTGGAGTTGGTTCTCGTCGCGCATCGGGGCGGTGCAACCTTCGAGGTAGGACACGTAGGCATCGTCTTCGCAGACAATCAGCGTGCGTTCAAACTGCCCCGTGTTTCTCGCGTTGATACGGAAATAGGTGGATAACTCCATGGGACAGCGCACGCCGCGCGGGATATAGACAAAGGAGCCATCGGAGAATACCGCACTGTTGAGAGCCGCGAAATAGTTGTCGCGATAGGGCACCACGCTACCTAGGTATTTGCGCACCAGTTCGGGGTTCTCGCGAACGGCTTCACTGATGGAGCAGAAGATAACGCCCTTCTCTTGGAGTTTCTCCTTGAAAGTCGTCTTGACGGAAACGGAGTCCATAACAGCGTCAACAGCCACGCCCGCCAGCGCCATGCGTTCTTCGAGAGGGATGCCCAGTTTGTCGAAAGTCTTCATCAGTTCGGGGTCAATCTCCTTTTTGCCTTCGTCCTTGGCTTTGGCGGTGGGGTCGGCGTAGTAGGAGATGGCCTGATAGTCTATTTCGGGCAGGTTGACATGGGCCCAAGAAGGTTGTTCAAGGGTTTGCCAATAACGGAAAGCGCGCAGCCGAAATTCCAGAAGCCATTCCGGTTCACCCTTCTTCTCCGAAATCAATCGCACGACATCTTCGTTGAGTCCGCGCTCAATGATTTCGGTGTGCACATCGGTCGTGAAGCCGTATTCATAGGCTTTGGATACGGCCTCGTGTGCCTCCTGGTTTTTGATGGGGGAGGTAGGAATATCTGAAGGGTTACTCATGGCTGCTTTCCTTGTCTTTGGGTTGATTGCCGTTGAAATCCACCCAGAGGGTGTCGTTCTTCTCGCTCTGGACGGCTTGGTTATGTTGTTTCTCCACCTGTTGGCTGACAAAGGGGAGGAGTTGTGTGGCGGGCTGGTAGAGATGGCTTTCTGCCTTCTTGCTTTCGCCGAGAATGTCGAGGGCCGTCATCATGTTGAGCACGCAACTGAGCAGCAGGGCAAACTTACCCACGCTGAATACTACGCCCAACAGGCTGTTGAAAAAGCCCAACTGGAATCCCTTGATGGCTCGTGTGAGCACGTTGGCCACAAGGCCAAACACCAGCGGCAACAATATCCAAAGGATAAGGAACATGCCGACACTCAGCACCATATTGGTTTCGCTGCCAGCAACGGACAAAAAATCCTTACCCCAGACGGAATAGACAATGGCGGCGATTACCAAACCCGCGATAACGCCAAGCGTGGAAAATATCTCCTTTACAAAACCATTGTTCCAGCCGTTGTAGATGGCCCAGACAGCCAGGACACAAATAAAAAGGTCAATATACATATATAATATAGGTATATGGGAGGATAAAATAGGAGTGTGTGAACCTAAAATAGGAATGTGAGAACCTATTATAGATATATGGGGGCGTGGTTCTAGTTACTCACGCCCCCTATTAGGTGAAGCCCTTGTGGGAACTTAGAGTTTCTGCTTCACTTCGATTTCTTGGAAGGTTTCGATAATGTCGCCCTCCTTGATATCGTTGCAGTTGGTCAGGCTGATACCGCACTCGAAGTTCGTGGTGACTTCTTTCACATCGTCCTTGAAGCGTTTCAGCGCGTTGATTTCGCCAGTGAAGATAACAATACCGTCGCGGATGAGGCGTGCTTTATCCGAACGCTTCACCTTTCCGTCCATTACGTAAGCACCAGCCACAAAGCCGACTTTCGAAATGTGGTATACTTGGCGCACCTCAATGGTTGCGGTGAGCTCTTCCTTGAGTACGGGCTCGAGCATGCCTTCCATGGCCTCCTTCACTTCTTCGATAGCATCGTAGATGACGGAGTACTGGCGGATTTCTACGCCTTCCTTCTCTGCAAGTTTGCGAGCCATCTGGCTAGGACGCACCTGGAAGCCAACGATAACGGCTTGCGAAGCGGCGGCCAGCGTCACATCGTTCTCCGATATCTGACCTACGCCTTTGTGAATCACATTGACGGCGATGGTTTCGGTAGAGAGTTTGATGAACGAATCGGAGAGGGCTTCGACAGAGCCATCCACGTCGCCCTTGACGATAATGTTGAGTTCCTTGAACGAACCCAGTTTGATGCGGCGGCCCACTTCGTCGAGCGTGAGCATCTTGTGGGTGCGCAAGTCTTGCTCGCGTTGGAGTTGTTCGCGTTTGTTGGCGATTTCTCGGGCTTCCTGTTCGGTCTCCATCACGTGGAATTGGTCACCAGCCTGGGGTGCGCCGTTGAAACCAAGCAGCGTGGCGGCCTGCGAAGGTCCTACCTCCTGCACGCGCTGATTGCGCTCGTTGAAGAGGGCTTTCACTTTGCCGAAGTTCGTTCCTGCCAGTACGACATCGCCTTGGCGGAGCGTACCATTGCTGACGAGGACTGTGGCCACGTAGCCTCGGCCCTTGTCCAGCGAACTTTCGATGACCGTACCCACCGCGCGGCGGTTGGGGTTGGCTTTCAGTTCGAGCATATCGGCTTCGAGCAGCACTTTGTCGAGCAGGTCGTTCACGCCGATGCCCTTTTTGGCCGAGATGTCGTGGCTTTGGTATTTACCGCCCCATTCTTCGACGAGGAAATTCATGGCAGCCAGCGACTCCTTAATCTTATCGGGGTTGGCGTGTGGCTTATCAATTTTATTGATGGCAAAGACGATGGGCACGTTGGCAGCCACAGCGTGGTTGATGGCCTCTTTCGTCTGCGGCATGATGTCGTCATCGGCAGCGATGATAATAATGGCGATGTCCGTCACCTGTGCACCGCGGGCACGCATAGCGGTAAAGGCTTCGTGGCCCGGGGTATCGAGGAAGGTGATGTGGCGACCATTCTCCAGCGTTACGTTGTACGCACCAATGTGTTGGGTGATGCCGCCAGCCTCGCCAGCAATTACGTTAGCCTTGCGGATATAGTCAAGGAGTGAGGTTTTACCATGGTCCACGTGACCCATGACAGTCACAATCGGAGCGCGAGGCTCGAGGTCTTCTTCATTGTCCTCCTCTTCGGCAATGGCATCCTGTACGTCTGCGCTGACAAACTCCGTCTTGAAACCAAACTCTTCGGCCACGAGGTCAATCGTTTCGGCATCCATACGCTGGTTGATACTAACCATAATGCCAATGCTCATACACGTACCGATAACCTTTGTCACGGGCACGTCCATCATGGTGGCGAGTTCGTTGGCCGTCACAAATTCCGTCAGTTTGAGCACTTTGCTTTCGGCTTTGGCTTCTAGCATTTGCTCTTCCTGTTGTGCACGTGCCTGTTCGCGTTTTTCCTTGCGGTACTTGGCGCCCTTCGAAGCCTTTGTCTTGCTTGTCAGGCGTGCCAGTGTTTCCTTTACCTGCTTTGCTACGTCTTCGTCGCTCACTTCGGGTTTGATGGCGGCTTGTGCTTTGCGGTTGCGTTCCTTTTGTCGCTTGCTACCGCCTTGTGCGTTGCCACCTTGTGCGTTGCCGCCTTGGTTATTGCCGCGGCGTCCGTTGCCGCCTTGGGGCTGGTTGGCAGCAGCGTTTACATCAACTTTTTCCTTGCCGATGCGGTTGCGTTTGCGTTTCTCGCCGTTTTGTCCGTTGGTGCCGGCGGCCTGACGGTTTTTCTCTTCGCGTTCTTTGCGGCGCTCCTCTTTGGTTTTCTTTTTGGGGCGTGTATTTTGGTTGAGCGAAGAGAGGTCGATGGTGCCGAGCACCTTCGGGCCAGTCACCTCCACCTTTGTGTGGAGTTTGAATACGCCGTCCTGTTCTTCGCCAATAGCCTTGGCGCGTTCTTCTACGGAGGGTTTTTCCTTGTGCTTCTTGCCTTCAGCGGGCTTGGCAGGAGCGGGCGCGGCATCGGATTCAGCCTTAGACTCGCCAGTGGTAACCGTTTCAGCCTCAGGAGCAGGAGCGGGTGCTGGTTCTGGCGCAGGTTCAGGCTCGGGAGCGGGTGTAGGCTCGGGCGTAGCAGGAGCAGAAACTGGTTCTTCCTGTTCTGCAGGAGCAGGAGCAGGCGCAGGAGCAGGAGCGGGCGCGGGTTTGGGATTGAGGTCCACAGTTCCTTTGACCACGACTTTGGGTCGCAGTTCTTCGGGCACAGTGGTTTCAATCATTTCGGCAGCAGCGGCTGCTTTTTTCTGCGCCTTTTCTTTTTCCTTCTCCTTTTGTCGGTCTTGGAAGAGTTTTTCGGCTTCGTTCTTCAGGTCTTTGTCGCTGCCAAACTCCTTGCGAAGCAGTTCGTACTGTGCGTCGTCAATCTTTTCGCTGGGCGAAGCGTTCACCTTATGGCCTTTTTTGGCCAAGAAATCTACCACGGTCTGCAGGCCGACGTTGAATTCCTTGATAACTTTATTTAGTCTGATACTCATTCTTTTTATTTTTCGGAAGTGGATGAATCGGGTAGGGGGGAGCCTACCTAGTTGATTTGAAAGTGCTGGAAGCCGCGGGGCGGGGAAGGATTATGCCTGGCCCTCCTCTTCTTCAAATTCAGAGCGGAGCACTTGCAGCACGTCATCCACAGTATCTTCTTCGAGGTCAGCCTTTTCGATGAGCATCTCTCGGGGTGCGTTGAGCACGTCTTTGGCGGTTTCGAGTCCGATGCCCTTGATGGCGTCAATGACCCACTGGTCGATTTCGTCGGCAAACTCATCCAGGTAGATGTCGTCCTCTTCCTGGGCTTCGCCTGGCACGTCGCGGTACACGTCGATGGTGTATTCCGTCAGCATTGAGGCCAGTTTGATGTTCATGCCGCCTTTGCCGATTGCCAGCGATACCTCTTCTGGGCGCAGGTAGACGTCGGCCTTGCGGTTTTCTTCGTCCAGATGAATGCTGCTCACTTCGGCGGGGCTCAGTGCGCGCTGGATGAGGAGCTGCTGGTTGTTGGTGAAGTTGATAACGTCAATGTTTTCGTTGTTCAGTTCGCGCACGATGCCATGAATACGCGCGCCCTTCACGCCCACGCAGGCGCCTACGGGGTCAATGCGGTCGTCGTAACTCTCCACGGCAATCTTGGCGCGCTCGCCGGGGATGCGTGCGATGCGGCGCACCTGAATGAGGCCGTCGGTGATTTCGGGAATTTCGGCTTCCAGAAGGCGGCGCAGGAATTCGGGTGACGTACGGCTGAGGTAAATTTTGGGATTGCCGTTCGTGTTGTCCACGCGGTCAATGACGGCACGGATGGTGTCGCCCTTATGGAAGAAGTCGCGGGGAATCTGCTGCGACTTGGGCAGGAGGAGTTCGTTGTTTTCGTCGTCCACCAGGAGGGTTTCGCTCTTCCAGGTCTGGTAAACCTCGGCGGCGATGATTTGGCCGACGCGGTCTTTGTATTTGTTGTAGAGGGCGTCGTGTTCGAGTTCCAGGATTTTGCTGGCCAGTGTTTGGCGGAGGGTCAGGATGGCGCGGCGGCCAAACTTGGCGAAGTTGATTTCTTCGCTCACCTCTTCGCCCACTTCATAGTCGGGGTCAATCTGCTGTGCGGCAGAGAGGGCAATCTGGCTGTTTTCGTCCTCCAGTTCGTCGTCGGCCACTACTTCGCGGTTGCGGTAGATTTCAAAGTCGCCCTTGTCGGGGTTGACAATGACGTCGAAGTTCTCGTCGGAGCCAAAGATTTTGGCAATCACGCTGCGAAAACTTTCTTCGAGCACGCCGACCATAGTGGTGCGGTCAATGTTTTTGGTCTCCTTAAATTCGGAGAAGGTGTCAATAAGACTAATGGTTTCTGTCTTTTTCTTTGCCATATTGTTTGATTATTTTTTTTGCAAAAAATGTCGGTCGCTTGCGCGACCTGGTTTCAGCGGTCGCTGCGCGACCTGGTTTCAGTCGGGGGCTGCTTCCCCTAGTTTCAACGCAGCCTTACGGCTGCTGGCTCGATAGAATTGGGCCTGGCACTGGTTAGAGGATTGTAGAGGAATGTAGAGGAATGTAGAGGATTTTAGAGGAGAACAACTTTCTCATTCCTCATTTCTCATTCCTCATTCTCATAAATTTCGCCAAAGGGACGGTCACCAGCGTGCCGCCCCTAGGGTTTGGGAGATACTTCCTATTTGAAGTCAATGAGGTATTTGGTCCACTTCACCTGGTTGTAGGCGAAGGTTTTGTCCATGTCCACCCATTTGGGTCGCTTGGCGCCTTCTTCCTTCACCTTCACCTGTGTGGTGATGGTAAATTCCTCGGGTGTCACCTCTTTGAGTGTGCCCGTGAACTTCTGTCCGTCTGTGGTCAGTGTTTCTACCTGTTCGCCCACGTGTATTTCGTACTGGCGGAGCACCTTGAAGGGCTGTCCGATGCCAGCACTGCCCACTTCCAGTTCAAAGTCCTCTTCGTCGCGGTTGAGGTTCGACTCGATGAAGCGGCTCAGTTCCACGCAGTCTTCAATCCACACGCCCTCTTCGTGGTCAATCTCCACCACGATGCGGTTGTCCGTACTCACGTTGACGTCGGTTAGGAAATAGTCTTTTCCTTCAAGCCACTGGTTGACCCAGGTCGTAATTAGGTTTTTGTCTATCATGCGTCTGTATTTCGGTTGCCGTGGCAAGGTCGTTGCCATCGGCCATTCGTAGTCGGGAGAGCCCATTTGCTATCGGCAAGCTCGTCCTAAGAAAAACAAGTGAGGAACTTTCGAAAGCCCCTCACTCTTACGCCTGCAAAGATACGAACTTTCCCCGAGACTGCCAAGCATCTCCAACAGTTT
>SAMEA3663047__coassemble_1094_pt1 | contig 9327 bp, 8 predicted proteins | sample SAMEA3663047__metabat2_low_PE_025 | metagenome-assembled genome bin SAMEA3663047 (sample SAMEA3663047) | pig gut metagenome | biome: pig gut; feature: pig-associated habitat; material: faeces | place: France | collected 2012
CAGTTTCGACAACTTCGCACCTGCCTTCGGCGCAACGGTATAGCTGTTGAGCAGGTTGATGCCCTTGGCAATCTGCGATACGGGAGCGGGGAGTGTGGCCACGTAGCTGGTGAAGGGATCGACCATGACGGCCACGGTGCGCCCGTCATCGCTCACGTCGATGGGCGTTCCCGTGTTCTCAAAACCCGTATGCTCAAGGAAGTTGTAGCCAAACTTGTCTTGCAGGATGAGGTCGAAGTCAATCCAGTAGTTGCCATCCTTGACGCTCCATTGGCGTAGGGGGCTGCCGATGGGCGTTGCGCCGAGCAGCGTGCCTTGGGCATCCGTGCACCATGCGCCCACGCCGACATCCTCAGTGCCGTCCATAACGGTCAACTTATCCTGCTCGACATCGTAGACGAAAGGCAGGTTCTCCTCTGTGGGGAAACCGCTGGCGTTATCCTCGCCGACCACGTAGGCCGCGCCCGTGACGAAGCGGCCGTCGTTGGAGAGTTTGCTGATGCTATAGTAGTACAAGCCCTCAACATCGGGCGTCCAGCGCTGGGTGTCGCTCTCGGTGAATCCTATCACGGTATAATCGCCGTCCTCAACGTGGTAGATGTATTCGAATCGGCCACCTAGGTCGTAGGCCGTGGGCATATAACTCACATACAGGCGAGGATGGTCTTGCCATCGGCGGAAATCTGCGTGAAACGGTTCTGTCCCTTGTCTTCGTGGGCCATATCCTTGGTGGGAAGGCCCGGCGTATTGACCAGTTTGCCTGTGGTCAGGTCCCAGAGGGCAGGCAGTTCCTTATAGACATTATCGGCAAAGGTCTGCGTGCCCACAGCATATTTGCCATCAGGTGTGACGGAGAAGACGAGGCCGCCCGCACAGCCCTGCTTGACGGGCAGGGTGGTCCAAGAAGCCGTGGCCTTCTTCCAGTAGGCAGGCTGACCGTTGAGTTCGCCCACCACGATGCTGCCATCGTCGGTCACGTCGCGCGCTGCGGCACTTGCAATCGTTGCTGCATCCAGTCCAGCGCAGAGGTCGGTGGACAGACCCGTCTGGAGGTTCACAAGGCGCGGATTCATACGCAGGGTGGAATTGCCACTATTGGTGGCATCAAAAACAGCCCATTTGCCATTGTCGGACATACGGTTCATGACTGCGTTGTCGTCGAAGGCCAATGGGCGAATGCTTGGGCTGGTTTGGGCAAGAATGAAGCCCAAGCCGCTGCCTGCCACCAGGAGCAGGAGCACCAGCATACGATGAAAAATGTTGGAAGTACGCATATTTATATATATATAATAGGAATAAGTGAAATCGCTAAAGCGGAGTCTAAAATAGGGAGGCAAAGGTAAGGATTTTTCGCTGGAATAGCCGCCTACGCTCCTAGATTTCAGTAAAAAACAAGGTTTAGACTAGCCAAAGGAGCGGAAACCCAAGCCAAGTTAACACCCAATACAAATATTTTCTCTACCTTTGCGGCACGCGGATTGCATATTATCATGGCTGGAAGCTCTAGAATCTCTAGATAATCTAGAATATCTAGAAAATCCAGCCCAACAAAAAACAAAACCAAAATGAAACTAGCCCTAATAGGATATGGCAAAATGGGCCATATCATCGAAGAAATAGCGCGCCAACGCGGCCACGAGATTGTTTCCATCATTGACCTCGACAACCAAAACGATTTCACTTCGCCCGCCTTCGCCAGTGCCGATGTGGCCATCGAATTCACCAACCCCACGGCTGCCTTTGCCAACTACCAGCGTGCTTGGGCCGCTGGCGTGAAGGTGGTCAGCGGCAGCACAGGATGGCGCGCCGACCACGAAGCCGACGTGCGCCGCGCCTGCACTGAGGAAGGGAAAACCCTCTTCTGGGCCAGCAACTTCTCCCTCGGCGTGGCCATCTTCAGCGAAGTGAACAAGTTTCTGGCGCGCCTCATGAACCGCTTCCCCGAATACGACGTACGGATGGAGGAGGTGCACCACGTACACAAACTTGACGCTCCGAGCGGAACGGCCATCACCCTGGCAGAGCAGATTTGCGCAAACATGGACCGCAAAACGGCTTGGACGCTCGGCGAGGTGCACAATGCCGATGGCTCAGTGACACCCGCTGCCCCCGCCCCCGCAGAGGCCCTGCGCATTGACGCCATCCGCCGCGACGAAGTGCCAGGCATACACACCGTCACCTACGACAGCCCCGCCGACTACATACAAATCACGCACAGCGCATACAGCCGCCGTGGCTTCGCCCTAGGCGCAGTGCTCGCTGCCGAATATACCGCCCACCATCAAGGACTGCTGACCATCGACGATATGATGGGCGAACTCGTAAAATAACCCTGCGAAACCCCTTCCCTATACCTATATATATAATAAGGAGTAGCACGTATATATAAGGAGTAGCACGAACCCAAACAACCATCCCCAATGACAGAAAAGCATCCCGAAATAGAAAAGCCCGAAGAGGCTGTGAATCCTGCCGAGCAACCCACCACGCAGCAAGCTCCTGCCGAAACGGAACAACCCGAACAGGACAAAAAGACTGAGGGACTGATTAACCCAGAACCGACTACGAATAAGCAGACAAGTATTTCCGAACAACCCGCCAAGCAGCCCGAGCAACCCAAAGAAGAGCCTGAAAAGCCCGCCAAGCCTTGCAAAACGCGCCACAAGCAGTGGGTGAAGTTCGCCATAGTGACCGCTCTCTACCTTGCCTTCCTCTACTGGGTGGAATCTTGGTGGGGATTGCTCGTTATGCCCTTCATCTACGACGTTTATATTTCCAAGAAAATCAAATGGGGATGGTGGAAAACCGCCAAGAGCCCAGCCGTCCGCTCTATCATGAGTTGGGTGGACGCCATCGTTTTCGCACTCATCGGCGTGTATTTCCTCAACCAGTTCTTCTTCCAAAACTACGTCATTCCCTCATCCTCCCTCGAGAAAACCCTGCTCACGGGCGACTACCTCCTCGTGTCGAAACTCAGTTACGGACCCCGCATTCCGCAAACGCCGCTGACGATGCCCTTGACCCAAAACACGCTGCCCATCCTCGGTTGCAAGAGTTACCTGGAGTACCCCCATTGGGACTATCGCCGCGTGAAAGGACTGGGACAGGTAGAACTGGGCGACATCGTCGTATTCAATTATCCCTCGGGCGACACGGTGGCTACGGCCGAGGACTACCTGGCACGCGACTACTACAGCATGGCTTATAGTATCGGTTACCAACAACTGGCCGAAGCCGCACAAGCGGGCCATCCCCTACCCGCCTTCAACGACTCGACAGCCGAAGGCCGCCTGCGCAAATATGAGTATATCTACAACGTAGGTTCGAACGTCATCAAGAGTAACCCCGATGTGTTTGGCGAGGTGATTGCCCGCCCCACCGACCGCCGCGAAAACTATGTCAAGCGCTGCGTGGGCCTGCCTGGTCAGCGGCTCAAAATCTGCGGCGACACTATCTTCCTAGACGGAAAGCCCATGTTCTGGCCCGAGGAAATGCAACTGCGCTACGACGTAAAACTCCTGGAAATGCCCAGCGAGGAAACCATCAAGGAACTGGGCATCACGGGCGAAGAGTTTATGTATCATGAGAATGGCTTTGGCTTCCCCATGACCCGCAAGGTGCTCCACGAACTCACCCAGCGCGGTATCATCCAGCCCAACCCCAAGCGTTATCCGTTGCCTGCCAGCGAAGAACTCTTCCCGCTCAATCTCCAGAAGGACTGGACCACAGCCAATTATGGCGGCAAGGACGGCATCTGGATACCTAAGCGGGGCAAAAGCATCCGCCTCACACTCGACAACCTGCCCATCTACGAACGCTGCATCCGCGTCTATGAAGGCAACAACCTACAGGTGAAGGACGGCAAGATTCTGATCAACGGCAAAGTGACCACTTCCTACACATTCAAGATGGACTACTACTGGATGATGGGCGACAACCGCGACAATTCTGCCGACTCGCGCTTCTGGGGCTTCGTGCCCGAGGACCATATCGTTGGCAAACCGCTCTTCGTATGGCTCAGCCTGTCGCCCGACTATGGTTGGCTGGACGGCAAAGTGCGCTGGAGCCGCCTGTTCAAGTGGGTGGGCGACATTAAATAGGTAGATTCATAGACGCTATCCTATTTCTATGAAACGATATATCCTCGGCAAACGTATTCCTTCGCTCGTGCTGCTCGCACTGAAGCGATTCCTGCCTGCACTGCTCGTAGCCCTATTGGTGCTGCTGGTGGTGCGCGGCTGCTTTGTCACGCAGGTGGCCATCGACACCCCTGCCTCTATGCCTGGGCTGCATCAGGGCGACCGCCTGCTCGTAGGTAGGACGGCCTACGGGCTTCGCCTGCCGCTGCAGACCAAGAACGGAGCGCGCCACCTCTTTGCACAGACGCCCAAGCGCGGCGAATGGTGCGTGGCAGAGCAACCGAGCGGCTCGGGCAAATACTGCCTCGTGCAGGTCACGGCCCTTCCCAGCGATACCATTGCCGACCCTGCCCACCCCAACCGCAAATACATCCTCCCCAAAGGCATCTACGCGGCTGGCAACGTGCTGCTGCACCACGCCGACCTAGTTGGCCGCCCCTTGCTTATCACCTATTCCGTCATACCCCATGCCCCCTGGCACAGTTGCCTCCGCCCGAAACGGTTCTGTCGCCGCTTGCCAGAAGGGAATCAATAAGAAAAGCGCAGGCGGGACGGGCCGATTGACCCCTCCCGCCTGCGCTTTTTCTGTATCCTTTCTGCCAGTTTGCTTTTTCTTGCATAGGCCAAGCACCTATGCCCATGTTTTCCGCTCTAACACCTCCCCTACCCCTTGAATATTCTACTCACCTCCGCCTATCTGCCGCCCATCCACTATTTCGCGCGCCTCTATGCTGCCACAACGGTTTTCCTTGAAGGCTACGACCACTACGTGAAGCAAACCTACCGCAACCGCTGCATCATTGCGGGTCCCGATGGGCCGCTTGCGCTGACGCTCCCCATCGTACACAACAAGAAAATGGGGCACACAGCCACCCGCGACATCCGTCTGAGCAACCACGGCGACTGGCGCCATCAGCACACCATCGCCCTGACGAGTGCGTACGAGAGCAGCCCTTTCTTTGATTACTATGCGCCCGAGATTTTACCGCTCTACGAAAAACCGTGGGAGCGGCTGATGGATTTCAATACAGCCCTGCTCCACACGCTCCTCGACCTGCTGGACCTCCACCCCGACATCCGCCTCACCGAAGGCTATGCCGATGCCACGGCCCTCCAGGCCGAAGACCTGCGCGAACAGATACGGCCAAAACTCTCGCCTGCGCTTGATGCGCACTACCGCCCACAGGAATACTACCAAGTATTCCGCGAGCGCACGGGTTTCCAGCCCCACTTGAGCATCGTGGACCTGCTCTTCAATATGGGCCCCGAGACGCGTCTCGTCCTGCGCGACAGTATGGACGGGCTGCCAGCCTGAGCCGCGCCGCTATCACTGCTCCACCGCTGCACCGTCAAGGGCCTCATGGGCCACAGCCTCCAGTTCGGCATACCACTGCGCACCAAAACGCCGAATCAGGGGCTCGCGCAGGAATTTATAAACGGGCAGGCCGAGTTCGCGGCCCTTCTGCACGGCAGGGCGACAGACATTCCAACGATGATAATTGAGGCCGACGAGGCCGCCCTTGAACTGCTTGACGCGGATGGGATAGAGGGCGCACGAGATGGGTTTACACCATTTCGTGCGCCCTTCTCGATGGGCCCGCTCGGTGGCGCAGAAGCAGCAACCTGCCGCATCGTAGCACGTGAATACGCAGTCCTTGCCGCGCACAATGCTAGTGACGAGGTCGCCCTCTTCGTCCGTGTAGGCCACACCCTGCGCATCGATGACGGCTAGGGCCTCGGGGTCCAGTTCGGGGCGGATTTCTTCAAGGACGTCTTCGAGGTGGGCGATTTCTTCGGGCGTAACGGGCGCGCCAGCGTCGCCTTCAATGCAGCAAGCGCCCTTGCAAGCGTTGAGGTCGCAGCAGAAACATTCGGTCAGAATATCGGAACAAAGGAGGACATTGCCTACCTGAATGATGGGAGGGAGAGACATAGTGGGTCTTGGTTTTGGGGTGAAACGGGAAGGAAGGGGAGAGAGCACGAGCACGAGGAGCAGCGCGGCCCTTACCAGTCAATGGGCGGCTGACCGTGCTGAACGAGGTAATCGTTAGTCAGCGTGAAATGGTGGTTGCCGAAGAATCCGCGGTAAGCACTCAGCGGCGAGGGATGGGCAGAAGAGAGGACGAGGTGGCGCGAGCGATCCACGACAGCCCCTTTGCGCTGGGCATAACTGCCCCACAGGATGAAAACCAAGCCTTCGCGCTCGGCCGACAGGCGGGCTATGACGGCATCGGTGAAGCGTTCCCAACCGCGCCCTTGGTGCGAACCCGCCTGATGGGCCCGCACGGTCAGCGTGGCGTTGAGCAGGAGCACACCCTGCTCGGCCCAGCGCCGCAAACTGCCGCTCTGTGGTGCAGGGCAACCGAGGTCCGCACTGATTTCCTTGAAGATATTTTGCAGCGAAGGCGGATGCGCCACGCCGTCGGCCACGGAGAAGCACAGCCCTTCGGCTTGGCCTGGCTCATGATAGGGGTCCTGCCCGATGATGACCACGCGCACGCTCTCGAAGGGGCACAGGTTGAACGCATTGAATATCTGCGGGCCCGGCGGATAGCACGGGCCAGCAGCATACTCGGCACGCACAAATTCCGTCAGCGCCTGAAAATAGTCGGCATCAAACTCCGACTGCAAGCGCGCGGCCCAGGAAGGGTGTATCTTTACCTGCATAATCTATAGCATAGGGGAAACAATCATAACGAAAGAGGAAAGGCCCTGGCAAGAAACGGAAGTGCCAATGGCAAATGAGGAAGTGCCAAGAGCGAAAGAGGAAAGACCAAGAGCGAAAGGAGTAAACCAGCCTATCGCCATCAACCATTGAAGCACGGCCCATACAAACCGATACAAAATTACAGGATTTACCTCAGACGGCCGCTCCTTCCATCGTTTTTTCGGCTCAATTTGACGGAACCAGCACGTAACGCAGCCATTTCAACGGTGAGAAATGTACCGCACCTTGCTTGCAAGGTGTGAGTACAACGTTCTATACATCCTTTATAATTAGGAGAGGCCCTGTCCTTCTATACTCACACCTTGCAAGCAAGGTGCGGTACATTTCTTAGGTGCTAGTACGACGTTTTTGTGTAGCATCATAAAAGGGCCGCACCCGATGAGGTACGGCCCTTTATTATGTTGGTCATGGTGTATGTTTAGCGAACGAGGTTCTGGAAAGCAGCGTCACCGAAGAGAGCGGCAAATTCGAGGTCCTTGGCAGCCATTGCCTTGAAGGAAGCGTCCTTGGCAAAAGCATCTCTGAGGTTGCTGAGCACGGCGCTGTTGTTGTTCGTGCGAGCGGCTACGATGGCTTTCAGATAGGAAGTTGTGGCATCCTGATTGGGCACGTTGGCCAGCGTCTGGGCAGCAGCGGCATAATCCTTCGAGAGAATCTGTGCGAGAGCGGCAGAGTTGGTCTTGCAACCCTTGAGGGACTGAGCAGCCTGAGCGTAGTTGCCAGTGAAGATATGGAGGTTGCCAATCACTTCGTTGTAATTCTTAGCAGTAGTGGCACGGGCGGCGTAGGTTTCGACCTGCGAGATGTTGCCCTTGGCCAGAGCGAGGAGAGCGCGGTTGGCGTTGATCTCGGGCGCATTGGCATTCTTTTCAGCAGCCTGGCTCAGATATTTCTCGGTAGCGGTGAGGTTGCCCTCGGCAATGGCGAGCGTGGCCAAGTTGTTGTAGGCACGGTAGTCGTTGGGATAAAGACGGGTAGCCGTGGTGTAGATGTCCTTCTTCTCGGCGGCGTTGTCGGTGAGCGTAGCGGCGTAGAGCACTTCCTCAATAGAGAGTTTCGAAGCGTCGGCCTTGTACTGCGCTTGGATTTCATCGTCGCTGCGACCGATAATGTTGTAATTGATGGTCAAGCGAGCGCGACGAAGTTCGGGCAGAATCTCATCGGCGAGTTCCTTGAAGCCAGCGGAGAGGTTGCGAATCTGCTGCTCGCGCTCTTCGGGGTCGCTGTACATAGACAGGACGCGGAGGATGACATCCTTATCCTGAATGTTGCTGGCCTGCACGAGTTCCTGGAATCCTTCCCAGTCCTCGGCGGTGTAGCGGGTGTTGATGTCGGCATCCATATTCACCTTCTTCAACTCACCACGTACGTAGCCCTCGGAGGAATTCTGGCGCTTTTCTGCCAGCTGGGTGTTGAACTGGAGCGAACCTTCGGGCGAAGCGTAAGCCGAAATCTCGATATTGTCGAGCTGATAGCCCTTCTGGTCGTTCTTAATCTGGCGCAGGGTTCCGAGGAAGTCCTGCACGGAAACAGACTTGAGTTCGCTGGTGCGAATATTGGCCTGGTTAATCAGATACCTGATTTGTGCCTGCTGGGTCTGGGCGATAGCGTACTGGTAAGCGTCCTCGCCGAGAGCCATATTGGAGGAAGCGGCTGTGCGGCCTACGAGCATAGAAGTGGCGATAACACCGTTGGCCACCTTAACGGGGTTCACCTTCACCGTCTTGTTGCCTACGCGTGCATCGAAGGTGAGGTAGAGTTCGCTCTGCTGCATGGCGGGCTGATACGTAAAGGTGTTGCGCATCGTATAGTTGCCACCCACCTTATAGGAAATTTCCTGATTGTTGCCCAGCACGCGCTCACCCTGGAAGGTTGCGGGCTGGCCCTTGGCTTCTCCGCCCTGATAGCGAAGCACGGGAATAACAGTCACGACCGCCTTCTTCTTCATGTACTTCTCGGGGAAGCGACCATTGATGGTCACGGGCACTTGGCCCGACACAGCCTCAAGCGGAGAGGGCGTTACGGTGAAGTTGTCGGCAGAGAGATCGCCAAGTTTGCTGCAAGAAGAGAGCACGAGGCTGCCTGCCAACGCGATGGACAGATACAAAGAACCTTTGTGTAGCATCATTTGGTTTTTGTTTTAATTATTATAGGTTATGAATTGGCTGATTGCTATTTGTTGTGCAAAGGTAGGGCTTTTCCGCGGATTGGCAGGCGATACGGCTGTGGTTTTTGGCTCGCGCGGAACCTTTTCCTTTGATTTTTAGGAAGAATTAGGAATTTATTCAATGAGGATTTGGGATTCCCTCTCCGACTCATCCCAGGCTGCGTTTTTTCGTCACAACGAAATGCTTAAAAGCGGCCCAAACCCGTCCCTCGTAATATAACACATCGCAAGCCCTCAAGTGTGCAAAACTCGTCTTTTAACATTTCATAGATTGTTGCGAAATGTTAAAGCGA
>SAMEA3663047__coassemble_1106_pt1 | contig 9304 bp, 7 predicted proteins | sample SAMEA3663047__metabat2_low_PE_025 | metagenome-assembled genome bin SAMEA3663047 (sample SAMEA3663047) | pig gut metagenome | biome: pig gut; feature: pig-associated habitat; material: faeces | place: France | collected 2012
GCAGGCTGCGATGAATTTAGCAACCGCAGGCTGCGATGAATCTAGCAGCCGCAGTCTTCATCAATACTCCTTCTTGGCCAACTTGCCAGCCCAAGCCTCAAATACCCGCTGGGCCTCCTCGCGCAGCAGCGTCTGCGTGGGCAGTTCGCGCTGGGAAGGGTCAAGGGGAAGTTCCTCATAAATATGCGCATCGTCAAAGCCCACATTGGCAGCGTCAGCGCGAGTGCCTGCATAGTACAACCTATCCAGCCGTGCCCAATAAATTGCGCCCAAGCACATCGGACAGGGCTCGCAGGAGGAATATATCTCGCAGCCGCTCAGGTCGTAGGTGCCCATTCGCGCAGCTGCCTCGCGAATGGCCGATACCTCGGCATGGGCCGTAGGGTCATTGCATACGGTCACGCGGTTTTCGCCGCGCGCAATGATTTCTCCATCGCGCACAATCACAGCCCCAAAAGGCCCACCGCCCGACTGCACACTCTCGGCCGACAATTTTATAGCCTCGCGCATGAAGGATTCAGGGGAATGTTTCGCTTTCATAATTCAGGGGTTGAATCTAGATAACACAAATGATTGAAGGTGGAATGTGAAATACTGGTGATGTATCTTCACTATACGAAAAAAATCAAGTTTGCAACAAACCTACTATTCTAAGGTACTCTTGGCACAATAATGAGTGAACTTTGTCACAATAAACAGCGAGGTCTCTTCCCTCTTGCGAGGTACCTTCTCTTAATAGGCATTGAGGTAGTGTGCAAACTTGCCGAAAGCAAAAGTAGGGATTATGTTCGGCTTGAACAAGCGTTGCCTCGTTTTTTGCCGCTCCAACCTATAAAATAGATTGTAAGTATTAAGGTGAGTTCTATAAATTAGTTTCAATGGAGGGTGGGGCTTCTTTTCTGCTTGCATGTCCAATTATTCTCAACCTTGTTTATATCCCTACCCAGAACGAACACGTAATATCAACCAATTTGGCGAAACAGAGTGTGTAGGGTCTGTGAAGGGTTGTGTGTAGGGTTTTGGAGATAAACCCTTCACGAGTATTCATTTGATGCTTAACTGTTTGAGAGTAGGTGTGAAGGGTGTGTAGAGTTTTTTCGGGGATAAAAAACGTATAGAGGAACGCTGGGACCACCCAGGAAACTCATCAACCGCCAAATCGACCAATTCCCCCAGAAAAAGAAGAAGGGCATCCATGCCGTTTCACTACTGACATGGATGCCGCTTTTTTCGTTAGTGGATTGCTGTTCGATGATAAAAGATTTGAAAAGGAATTGGTGATTTTGGCAGACACCAAATTATAGAAACCAACCTTGATTACTCTAGGTGTTATTCGTTGGGGAAGGTGCTACTCGCTCTCGCTGCGCTGAGGCCCAAGTGGTGATGGCCATACGTAGTCGCCACCTAGCCATTCGGTGGCGGGCAATTCGTGGACGAGGGGGTAGTGACGCTGGGGAATGCCATCGGATAGCTCTATCACTTGATTGTTCAGCAGCGTGCCATCGGGCAGGTGCAGGCGGCTGACGGCGATGCGGCGCGTTTTCATGGGCAATAAGTGGCGTGGGGAGGAACTACTTGAAATGTGGGCGGCGCTGCTTCTCTTGCTGGAGGAGGCTGTCGCGGATGCGCTGACTGGCGGTGCGCTGGATAAGCTTGTGGCTGAGGCTGTCGCTTGTGGCTGTGGAATCGGTGGTTGTGGAGTCAGTCGGCAGGGCTGTGGGCTTGCTTCGCTGGGTGCGGAAACGGGCCAGAATGGGCGCTGTGATGATGAGCAGTTTGGGCGAGGAGGACCAATTGGCTTGCTGATAGACGAAACCTGTGATGCGCTCCAAGGGTTTGTCATCTACGTGGAGCGTCACGCCCTGTCGGGCGCTGGAATAAATTGAATTGGTCACGACAGCCACGGAGTCGCCCTTGTAGTGGAGGGCCAGGCAGATGATGGCTTCCTTCTGTCCCTCGCGGTAGAGCCAGCGCGGGGTGAACTCAAAGAGGAGGCGGTCGCCAGCCTGTACGGCTGTGTCCACAGGGATGCTGAACTCCATGCGGTTTTGTCCTGTGGCGGAGAGCACGTAGGTGTCGCGCTCGTGCCAGAGGTTGAGCGTATCGCCCGAGGCATTGAGCATCTTGGCGTAGGCGTTCTCGGTTTGTCCACCGCCAGGGCTGGCTTCAGCCAGTCGCTCGTTGATGCGGTTGTATATCTTGCCCAATACCTCGGCATGACCGCTATAATAGGCCACCGCCTCGTCGAATTGTTGGGCCGTCATTCCGTATTTCTCGAGTACAAGGCCCACGTAGTAACGCTCATAGTAGGCCATGCTGTCGCTGCGAGCTCCTGCCAGCGCCTGTGCCAGTTGATAGTCGTAGAGGATGTTCTCCATCTGACGCTCGGAGGGAATGCCTTCGGGCGTCTTGGCCTTGCAGCCCGCCAGTGTCAGCAGGACGAGCAATAGGGAGATTGCGGTGGTGAAGCGAATTTTCATGGATTGGTTTATTTGTTGTCGTCCGCAGGGATATTGGCTTTGGCGTTTGTGGGCGCGGTAGCTTCGTCCGTGCTGGCCTTCTTGTCCTTGCCCGTCAGGTATTTGTTGTAGAAGAGCAGGATAGCCACTGCGCCGCACGAGATGGCGGCATCGGCAAAGTTGAATACGGCACCGAAGAATACGTCGCCGCCCACCAAGGGCATCCAGTCGGGCCAGGTGAAGAAGGGGAAGTAGAACATATCCACCACCTTGCCGCTCATAAAACTGCTATAACCGTTGCCCCAGCCAACGAACTCGGCTGGCAGGTTGTAGGGCAGGCTCTCGCTGAAACAGAGGCCGTAGAAACAGTTGTCGATGATGTTGCCCAATGCACCAGCCACGACGAGGGAGACGCAGGCCACGAGGCCGATGGGGTATTTGCGGCGGCAGAGTACCGCGAGCAGATACACAAAAGCGACAACGGCCACAATGCGGAAGGCGCTGAGGATGCTGGTCCCGATGAAGGACATACCGAATGCCATGCCGCGATTCTCAACGAAAAGGATTTTGCACCACGAGGTGACGTCAATCTGTTCGTGGAGCGACATATTTGTCTTGACCACAATCTTGATAATTTGGTCGATGATGATGACGGCCATAAAAATGGCGAGGGCGATGAGGGAACGTTTCTTCACGATGATTCTGGGATAAAAAAGATGGGCGATAAGGCCCAGCTCTTCCTATTGCAAGGGCAGAGCATAGCCTTATCGCCCATTTGGGAGTGATTACTTCTGTGCCATCTTGGCCTCGATGGTCAGGGTGGCATGGGGCACTGCGCGCAGACGCTCTTTGGGAATGAGTTTGCCCGTGACGCGGCAGATGCCGTAAGTCTTGTTTTCAATGCGCATAAGAGCGGCTTGCAGTCCTTGGATAAACTTCTGCTGGCGGGCAGCCATGTTGGTCAGTTCCTCCTTGGTCTGGGTGGAAGAGCCTTCCTCCAGCACTTTGTAGGTGGGCATTGTGTCGTCAATGCCGTTGCCCGAGCGATGTGTCAGCTCGTCCATGATTTGGTCATACTCGCGCTTGGCAAGCGCCATCTTTTCGAGGATAATGGCCTTGAACTCTTCCAGCTCCTCGTCTGTGTAGTGTGTTTTCTCTGACATATTAGGTTTGTTTTTAGGTTCAATATGAAAAGAGTCTTTCTCCGCATCTTGGTGATACGGAGAAAGGCTAAGGTTTTATTGTTTCTGAATGGTGAACTGCACGTTATGACCGTCGAGTTCGAGGGCCTGAGGATTCTCCCCCGCAACTGTCGTGGCGAAAGTAAAACTATCGGCGAGCACCTGGCCGCAGATGTAGTTCTGGAAGTCGGCTACTGCTCCTTCGATAGCTTCCTCGTGGGTCATTTCAATGCGGATGCGGTCGGTTATCTCCAGTCCGCTCTCCTTGCGGAGGTTTTGGATGCGCTTCACAATTTCGCGAGCCCAACCTTCGCGGCGGAGTTCCTCAGTGATTTCGAGGTCAAGGGCCACGGTGAGCGCGCCATCGTTGGCAACGGTCCATCCAGGGATGTCTTGGCTGACGATTTCCACGTCATCGCGTTCAATAACGGCGGGCGTGCCCTCCACATCGAGGGTGATGGTGCCGTTCGTTTCGAGCGCAGCAATCTGTTCCTGGCTCATCGCAGCCACAGCGGCGGCTACAGCCTTCATCATCTTGCCAAATTTCTTGCCCATCACGCGGAAATTGCACTTCACCGTCTTCTCCAGCATAGCACCATCCACAAAGTGCAACTCCTTCACGTTCACTTCGTCAAGGATAAGCTGCTTCATAGCCTCCACGCCTTCACGCAAACGCGCATCGGTGGCGGGGATGGAGATTTTTGCAAGGGGCTGGCGAACGATGACGCGCTCCTTCTTGCGCAGGGAGAGTACCATGGACGTAATGCGCTGGGCCGTGCCCATACGATATTCCAGCTCGCTGTCAATAAGGGCTGCGTCGGCCTTGGGGAAAGTGGCCAGATGTACGCTGCCGCCGTTGGGCACGAGGTCGGCATAGAGTTGGTCGGCATAGAAGGGTGCGATAGGAGCCATCAAGCGCGCCACTGTTGTCAGACAGGAATAGAGCGTCTGGTATGCGCTCAGCTTGTCGGCATCCATCTTGCCCGCCCAGAAACGTTTGCGGTTGAGGCGTACGTACCAGTTGCTGAGGTTGTCGAGTACGAAGGTGCTAATCATACGTCCGGCACGGGTGGGTTCGTATTCTTCAAAGGCCGCGCTGACTTCGCGCGTCAGGGTGTTGAGTTCGCTGAGAATCCAGCGGTCAATTTCGGGACGTTCGCTGATGGGCACCTGCGGTGTCTCGGGATTGAAATCGTCCACGTTGGCATACATCGCAAAGAAGGAATACGTCTGGTAAAGTTTGCCGAAGAACGTGCGGGCCACTTCCTTCACGCCCTCTTCGTCGAACTTCAGGTTGTCCCAGGGCGAGGAGTTTGTAATCATGTACCAGCGCAGGGGGTCGCTGCCGTACTTCTTGATAGCACCGAAGGGGTCAACGGCGTTGCCCAGACGCTTGGACATCTTGTTGCCATTCTTGTCGAGCACAAGGCCATTGGAGATTACGGCCTTGAAAGCCACGCTGTCCATCACCATGGTGGCGATGGCATGGAGCGTGAAGAACCATCCGCGTGTCTGGTCCACGCCCTCAGCAATGAAGTCGGCAGGATAGACCGTGCGGTTGTCCAGCAGTTCTTTGTTTTCAAACGGATAATGAATCTGGGCGTAGGGCATGGCTCCCGAATCAAACCAGACATCGATGAGGTCCAGTTCGCGTGTGAGCACAGCACCGCTCGGGCCCATCAATTTGATATTATCCACGTAGGGGCGGTGGAGGTCAATGCGGTCGTAGTTCTCCTGGCTCATGTCGCCCACCACGAAACCCTTCTCCTTGAGCGGGTTGTTGGGCATCACGCCAGCGGCCACGGCTTTTTCGATTTCGTTGTAGAGTTCCTCCACGCTGCCGATGCAGATTTCCTCGCGGGTGTCGCGGTTACGCCAGATGGGCAAGGGCGTGCCCCAATAGCGAGAGCGTGAGAGGTTCCAGTCGTTGAGGTTCTCCAGCCACTTGCCAAAGCGTCCTGTGCCCGTGCTTTCGGGTTTCCAGAGGATGGTCTTGTTGAGTTCCATCATGCGCTCCTTGGCCGCAGTTGAGCGGATAAACCAAGAGTCGAGCGGATAGTAAAGCACAGGTTTGTCCGTGCGCCAGCAGTGCGGATAGTTGTGCACGTGCTTTTCGATGCGGAAGGCCGTGCCCTCTTCTTTCATCTCGATGCAGAGAATAACGTTGAGGTCCATATCCTTGCTGGCGGCCTTTTCATCGTACTTGCCGTTTACATTGTATTTGGGGTCGTAGGCGTTCTTCACAAACTGTCCCTGGTGACGGGCATAAGCATCCTTGACAACGCACGTCTCGTAGAAATCGGGATTCATATCCTCGGGCAGGAAATATTTGCCCGTGAAGTCCACCATCGGACGCGTGTCGCCAGCTTTGTCAATGATGAAGAGGCTGGGAATGCCTGCATCTTTGGCCACCTTGGCGTCATCGGCGCCAAAGGTAGGCGCAATGTGTACAATACCCGTACCATCCTCCGTCGTTACATAGTCACCAGGAATCACGCGGAAGGCTTCGGCCGATTTTTCTACCACATTGCCGTCCACCAATTCGCAAGGCTTCACCCAAGGCATCAACTGAGCATAGCGCAGACCCACGAGGTCCGTACCCTTGCCTCGCCAGAGGATTTCGAGCTGCTGACCTTCTTCGGCCGTGAAGTAAGCCGACAGACGGCTCTCGGCTACGATATACAGGGCCTCTTCGGCGGTGTAGGGGTTTTGCCCCTTCACACACACATAGTCAATCTTCGGGCCAACGCAGAGGGCTGTGTTGGAAGGAAGTGTCCAGGGCGTAGTCGTCCAAGCCAGCACATATGTGGGCAGGTCGGCCACGGGAGCGGCAAACTGCGAGCCCGTCGTATCAAGCACGCGGAACTGTGCCGTCACCGTTGTGTCCTTCACATCGCGGTAGCAGCCGGGCTGGTTCAACTCGTGCGAACTCAGACCCGTACCTGCGGCAGGCGAATATGGCTGAATGGTATAGCCCTTGTAGAGGAGATTTTTCTGGTACAACTGCTTGAGCAACCACCACAGTGTCTCAATATATTTGTTGTCGTAGGTGATATAGGGGTGCTCCATATCCACCCAGTAACCCATGAGGTGGCTCAGGTCGGTCCATTCTTGGGTGTACATCATCACGTTGCGGCGGCAGCGTGCATTGTATTCCTCAATGCTAATGCTGCGGCCGATGTCTTCCTTTGTGATGCCCAGTTCCTTTTCAACGCCCAACTCAACGGGCAGTCCGTGGGTGTCCCATCCTGCCTTGCGATTCACTTGGAATCCTTGCATCGTTTTGTAACGGCAGAATACGTCCTTGATGGTACGCGCCATCACGTGGTGAATACCAGGGTGTCCGTTGGCTGAAGGAGGACCTTCAAAGAATACGAACGAGGGGCAGCCCTCGCGTTCTGTCATACTGCGGTGGAACAAGTCCTGCTCGTCCCACATCTTGAGCACCTCTTCATTGGTGGCGAAGAGGTTCAAACCGCTGTGCTCTGCAAACTTCATAGGTTGACTTATCTGTTTTGCTGATTAGGTTAATGAAGCAAAGAAGGAGCCCGAAAAGTCCGTACTGATAATGCCCCATGTCGCGCCATTGATACCATATATAGACGTACGCGCGCGAAACGTTGGGGAAGGGATTGCACACTCACGAGTAAAGGCTGCCAAATGGTCCTGTTCTTCCCTCTGCGCAAGGCTCTTCTTTGAATTTGATGGGCAAAGTTAGCAAAACACGACCGCTCAGCAAAATGAAAGCAGGAAAAACTTGAAAACAGACCACGACCATCGTCTTGTATCGTCTTGCCCATCGTCTTGCCCATGCGTTGCGGTGCTTTTGGCTTGTGCGCTCGTTGCCGAAGAATCCTTGGTTGCTCCGCAGACTATCCTCCCCCCTTGATTCTTCACTTTTATATCGTTGTCAGCGAATACGGAAAGGATGGTGCGGATGCGGAAATCGTCTTGCTGAAAAGGAAAGGCAAAATAGACGTCCGTTCCACATCAGTGGCCGATTTTATAAGGGAAAACATCTTAAAGCAGAAATCTTATTGGTAGCTAATTTCCTTCTAAATATCAGATAATAAACAATGTCTGACACTTCGTGCGAGGTGTCAGCCATTGTTTTACTGGTTCGTGGTTTTTCTGTTTGGTGAGGAGGTGTATGCTTTACAGCCGAGGTTTTGCCTACCTGTCTAGCCCCTCTGAGGAGCAACGGCTTGCGATCGTTGGATGATGTCCAGCACTTTAATTCTTCGTCTATCTTTCGCTTATAATATTTCTTTATATTGTATGTGGTTGTTTTTCAGAGGAAAAGGTACGAAAATTATTTTTTTTGGCACCATAAATCAGAGATATTCTTATATTTTTGGCACCTAAGAATGGTGTAAAATCAATTTTTTTGGCATCTAAGAAGGGAGTATAATTACATTTTTTGGCATCTATGAAGCGCTCGTTTGTACTGCTTACGAAAAGTAGACGCAGAAAATAATTATAGGTAGATTCTATATTAGTTTGCGATGGATTCGCGGCTATCGTGCCGTTGTTTTTTTGTTTTCCATGAAGGAGCGTAGCGGGCTACGTGACTGAATGAAAATCAAAAAATAGTTAGTAAGTCCTTGGGATTTCGTCAGTGAAATTGCTGTAACCTTTACAAGAGAATACACATTCTATATATTTGTCATAGAATAACTTATCAACCATCATTATTTGGCTATCTGGTAGCCCAATACCACAGCAAGCAGACCTAGCATCATGCTTCCCAGCGTGTACAACACAGCCGCGAGGAGCGCGCCCTCTCGGCTGAGGAGAAGGTTTTCGTTCATGAACGTGGAGAATGTCGTAAAGCCTCCGCAGAAGCCCGTCACCAGCACCAGTTTTGCGGTAGGCGAGAGTTGCTCGTTCAGTGCCCATCCCGAAAGTAATCCGATGAGGAAGCAGCCCAACACGTTGACAACCATGGTGCCCCAAGGAAGGCTGAGGGCCAAAAAGGATTGTAGGGCTTTACTGACGAGAAAGCGTGCGCCACCTCCGAAAAAACTACCGATGCAGACGAGGAGAATCTCTTTCATGTGATAAATATTACTATCTTACGTTGTATCTAAAGCCGCAAAGATACAAAAACTAATTCTTTGTTATTGTAATAGGCAGTATCTCAAAGAAGATGTGCCATTTCTTGACTCCCTATTTATCTAGGGAAAGACCTCAAAATTCGTCCCCTCGTAATATAATACATAGCAGAGGCTCGCTTGTGCAAAACGCGTCTTTTAACATTTCCAGAACTGTTGCGATATGTTAAACGAATTTGGATTTCGCGAGAAAATGTAGTAACTTTGTATTGAAGAGGAGAGAACCCTGAAACGCGGGGTTTTCTCCTTTTTTAATTATCACAATATCAGTGAATTATCTCTCAGAGATAAAAAATTTTCTCTCTGAGAGCGGATTTTTTCTTGGAGTTTCCGAATTTTCGCTTGCCGAAGTTGGTGAAAAAAATGGCGACCTAGAAAATTTATCGAAGCCGAAATAATAAAAGATATTAAATTTTCTGGAGCGAAAAAAGTTGGAGTTTAACATTTCGAGTAACAACTCAGGTCGTTGTAGATTGCGAGGCAACGTGTGGACCATCGGTTTGCGGTATTTATTTTAACACGAATCATACGAATCTTACTAATTGCGCAG
>SAMEA3663047__coassemble_1109_pt1 | contig 9284 bp, 4 predicted proteins | sample SAMEA3663047__metabat2_low_PE_025 | metagenome-assembled genome bin SAMEA3663047 (sample SAMEA3663047) | pig gut metagenome | biome: pig gut; feature: pig-associated habitat; material: faeces | place: France | collected 2012
AGAAGGTGGTGTTAGGTTTTCGGGTGGGGCGTTAAGAGCTTGCTCTTATAAGACCTAGCCGAAAACCTAACACCAGGGCGAAGCCCCAGACTCTTCAAGGGGTTTATCTTGGTTTTTGTCTTTCTAACCAGACCTTGGGCCTAAAATTTAGTTGGGAGTTGTTTGCAAAGAAAACAACCTGAGTAGTTGCCATTTCATAGGAGAAATACGTAGAAAAATCATGGAGACATCGTTTTGTGGGTATGTTAAAATTAGGCACAAGGCTAAAAAACCTTTGTGGAAACGCCTTTTTCTATTGATTTTTTAATACATTTGCAGCCGAAATGCTAACTAGACTTGTCATTCTGTAAGAAAAATTTAGACAACGATATATGAAACGAACATTCCTCTCCATGTTCTGTGCTGCCGCGTGCGCCATCCTGCCCGCCAGCGCAGACAAAATCTATTTTGAACAGGGCTTCGACAACTCCGCCGACTTCGCCGAAGGGAGCAATATACCCGCAGGCTGGTTGAGCGAGGGCCAATATGGCCTCTATCGTATGAAAGCCTCTGATTTAGGCCTGCCCAGTCATTCGGGTTCCTATGTCATGGGTACTGCTGTAACAGGTACCAACTATGCGAACGGCTCCGTCTATACGTCAGGCTTCGAACTCAAGGGCGGCAAGCCCTGCACCATCTCCTTCTGGATGATAGGCCGTGGCGGTAGTCCAGCCTCTGTGCGCTACAATCAGATACAGGTGACGGCTGGCACTGCCCAGACGGCCGAGGCCCAGACCATCGAGTTGGGCATCACGTCCGCTCGGGCGCACGCCGACTGGACGCAATATTCCTTCTCCTTTACCCCCGAGACCACGGGCACTTATTATTTCGCCCTCAAGGTTGTGCCCAGAATGACATCTTGCGGTTCGCTGGCCATTGACGATGTAGTCGTGGAAGGCGAAAGCCCCTCGGCCGTTGTGGTAGGCGAATTTAATACCCTCGGCGAGGTGCTCGCAGCCGGCATTGACACCGAGGCCGAATACACCTTCAAGGGTGAAGCCCTCGTTAGCCATTTTGACGCTGCCTCGCACACGGCCTACCTCCAGGACGCTACGGCTGGTGCTGCCCTTGTGCTGCCCGCAGGCGTCAGCCTCGCAACGGGTGATAAAGTGAAGGACGTGCCCTGCACCATTGCCGTGAAGGACGGTGCCGCCACGCTGACGCTCAACGCCCAAGCCATCGCGCCCACGGAGAGCGGTGTGGCCCTGCCTGCCACGCCCGTGACCATTGCCGAACTGGCCGCTGCGCCCGCTACGTACTTCGGAAAACTCATTGCCCTTGACGGCGTGCGCTTGCAGAATGTGGAAGCAGGCGACGTGTTTGAGGAAGATATGGAATACACCCTGGCCGACGAGGCTGGCAATACGGCCGGGCTCCGCGTCTTTGCTGAGGGTGCGCTGCTCGATGAGGAAGCACCCACCGAGAAACTCAAGGTGACGGGCGTCGCTACTTCCGCCACAGCGGCAGAAATCGCACCGCGCTCGTTTGACGACCTGGAAAAGTACAAGGAAGCCATTCAGCATCCCACCAAGGAAATGCCCTACCAGCAGTCCTTCGACAACGAAAACGAAGACTACGATGGCAGTAGCCAGTTGCCCACAGGATGGGCCTCTACGGGTAACGTGCCCTTCGTGACGGCCAATGTCAACGAACTGCTGGCTCACGGTGGCACTTATTATATGATTACGCCCGACAGCAACGCCCCGCGCAACGAGCGCACCTATACGCCGTTCTTCGATATGGAGGCTGGCAAGGAGTACATCATGACCTTCTACCTCTATATGCCCGGCGCGCGCACGGCCGCTGGTATGAACTACACCAACATGACCGTGACCGTTGGTCAGGAACAAGAAGCCGCTGCCCAGACTACGCAGTTGCTGAGCATTGAGAACCAGTCGATCACGAAGTGGACGCTGCAAACCGTTTCCTTCACGCCGATGGTGACGGGCCAGTACTGCTTCGCCATGAACCTCTCCTCCGAGAGCACGCAGGCAGGCTATGTGGCCGTGGACGACGTGATGGTACGCGAAGCCGGCGGCATCCTTCGCCCCACAGCCGACTTCAGCATCAGCACTTGGTATGACGTGTACGAAAACAAACTGATGGCCTTCGACAACGAGCCCGTACAGTTGACCAACCTCTCGGCCGAGGGCACCGAATACGAATGGAGCGTGCCCGGCGCTGTGCCCGAAACCTCCACCGACAAAGACCCCAAATTCGCCTTCCCCACCGATGGCACCTACACCATCACGCTGAAGGTGAAGAACAGCAAGTATGAGAAGGAAACGACAAAGGAAATCTCCGTCTTCCATCCCGCAGAAAACCAACTGATGGGTATGATGAACTATAATCCTGCCGACGACAAAATGCTGTCGTTCTACGACGTGATGCCCACCTTCTCCACCGACCCCAACTTTGACTATATCAGCGGTCCTAACCACTACTACCGCCGCGTGGCACAGCGCTTCACCTTGCCCGCCGACCAGAAACTGAGCATTTCCAATCTCTCAACGTGGCTCGTGGCCTACTCGCGCATGAGTGCCTATACCACCGAGGACCGCAACCACCCCTTCACCTTCGCCTTCTATGGTGAAACGAACGGCCGCCTTGACGAGAGCAAGTGTTTCGGCCGCAAGGTTTCGACCGTGGCCGACGAGTTTGGCACGATGGGTATCGGTTATGAGCATCCCAAGATGTGGGGTTTTGATTTCACCAACAACAACATCACCGTGCAGGGCAATTTCTACATCGCCATGGAGTACGATGACAACTTCCCCATCGAATCGCCCGACCCCAACGTGACGCGCTCCTACGTGGCCTTCGGCCTTGCCAAGAGCAAAGCAGGCGTTTCGGGCATCCACGCCAAGCCCTACGCGCTGCCCGAAAACAGCAAAGCACAGGTGGACGGCCGCTGGTACAACCTCAGCAGCATTGACCCGACCAAGTCCGACTACATCTTCAACCTTACCGTTTGGGGCTCGTTCTCCAAGGGCAATGTGCCCGACGGCATTGAGGGCGCAGCCGACGCAAAGCAGAAACTTGGCGCACTCGTAGCAGGCAGTCAGATTCAGATTGCGGGCACAGAGGCTGGCGAACGCGTTGTGCTCTTCGACCAGACGGGACGCATCGTTCGCACCGCCACGGCTGAGAGTTCGGCTTGCAGTCTGAGCACTGTCGGCCTGCCCGCTGGCCTGTATATCGTATCGGGCCGCAACGGCGCAGTCAAGGTCGTGCTGAAATAAGACTTCTGTACATAGGTAGGTTCTATAAATTTGTTTCAAAGGGAGAAGATTTTCTACCTTTAACTTGAAACGAAATTATAGAACCTATCTTATTTCCAGTATTGAAAACTCCCCCATATTATTATGAAACGCATCATTCTCTCCGCTCTTGCCGCGCTCCTCTTTTGCGCTGCACAGGCCATGCCCGCCTATCCCGGATTGATTCAGGCCAAGCAGCCCGACGGCCGCATCGTTAGCCTTTATCTGCACGGCGACGAGCACCACCATTGGGCCAGCACGCCCGATGGCTATACCCTTCTGCGCGATAATCTAGGCTTCTGGGCCTTTGCCGAGCGCGACGCACAGGGCTTCCTCCAGCCCTCGGCCCTTCGCTACGAAGGCAGCAGTGCGCCCGCCATTCGCGCTGGCATTCCTGCACGCCTCACTGGCAGTGCGCCTGCCGTTACCGAACTCGCCACGCAGCCCTCGGCCAATCTGAAAGGGCCGCGCCGCGCCAAGAATTTGCAGATTACCACCTCCTTTCCCACCAAAGGTAAACGCAAACTTCTGCTCCTGCTCATCAACTTCAACGACACGGAAACCACCTACACGCAGGAGGATTTCCAGCACCTGATGAATCAGGAGAACTACAAGGGTATCGGTTCCTTCCGCGACTATTACCTCGAGCAGAGTTACGGACAACTGGACATCGAAACCACTGTAACACCCTGGATCAAGGTAAACGGCAACAAAAGATTCTACAATACCGAAAATGCCCACGAACTCATTATTGAGGCGCTCCGCATCGTGTCCGACCAAATCAACATTGCCGATTTCGACAACGATGGCGATGGTATTCTCGACGGTCTCGCCGTTTTCCATCAGGGAGAAGGCCAGGAAATGACGGGAAGCAGTGCCGATATTTGGTCTCACAGTAGCGAAATTTACGGTTACGCCGTTGGCGGCATCGTAATCAATCGCTATACAATCCAGCCCGAGATTGGTCGCGAGGGTGCCATGAGTAATATCGGCGTTATTTGTCACGAGTTTTGCCACAACCTTGGCTCGCCCGACTTCTACGACACCGATTACGGCGCAAGCGGCGGCGAGTACGGCGGAACAGGAGTCTGGGACATCATGGGCGGCGGCGGATGGAACGGAAACAGCGGCGACCGCCCCGCTCCCATTAACATGTGGCAGAAGATTCAACTAGGATGGGTCACTCCTCAGAGGCTTACCACGACAACCCGCATCAGCAATATGCCCTCGGCTTACAGTTCGCCGACAGCCTATTGCGTCAACACAACTACGCCGGGCGAATATTTTATTATTGAGAACTGTCAGCGCGAGGGCCAATTCAATTCCGCGCTGCCTGGCAGCGGCATGCTCATTTACCATGCCGACGAAACGCTCATTTCGCAGCGCGTCCTTCCCGGCACACTCAACGCGCTCTATCCGCAGGCTATGTACACCGTTTGCGCCGATGCGGGCCGCGATCCCAACGAATACAGTTCCTCTTACGGCGACCTGACGAAGCCCGGCGCACCTTTCCCCGGCTCAGGCCGCAAGACGGAGTTCTCCGACAACACGCTGCCCTCCTCCAAATCGCGCGCAGGCCGCCGCTCGTATTTCTCGATTTCGCAGATAGCAGAAACTGGCGGCAAAGTCTCTTTCCAGTACACCGCTCTGAGCGTTCCGCCCGCACCTCGCGACTTCAAGGCCGAGGCCATGCGCGGCAGTGTTCAGCTCACTTGGAGCGCTCCTGCCGCCAACGGCACTTACCAGAGCCCGAAGCAATATACGATTTACAGAAACAACGAGAAAATTGCCACAACCACTTCGCTGTCCTACTATGACGCATCGCCGAGCAACGATGGCCTTCTCAATTATGAGATAGATGCCACGTACAGCGACGGCAACGTTTCGCCCGTGGCCACACATATCATCAAGTTGCCGCGCAACAACGTGGAGGGCATCACGGCCCTGCGCGAGGATGGCACGACCACCAATACGCTGCGCTGGACCCTTGGCGACCGTCTCACACGCATTGACCTCACGCCTGGCCTTGGCGAATACAATATCCTGCACCTCAGCGGCATTGATTCGCTTGACTATGTGCAGCGCTTCTCGGCCGAAGATCTTATCGTATATAAGGGAGCGAAGATTACGGCAGTCAATATTTTCCCCTTGACTTATCCTGCCACGTCCAGTTATGAGGTGCGCGTATGGCAGACGGATAAGAACGGCGAAAATCCTACCATTGTCGCGCGCCGCAAAGCCGAAGAATTTGGCGCAAGTGCCTGGACGCGCGTTGGCTTGACCGAACCTGTGACCATTATCAAGGGACGTACCTATTATATAGGCGCACATGTGAAGAGCACCAGCAAGCAGTTGGAACTCATGACCGACATCGGCCCCTACCAGAACGGCGGTTGCCTCCTCAAGTCGGGCGACACGTGGGAGGAAGCCCAAGACCCGCAAGGCCATTGGTACATCAGTGCTGAGTTATCCTATCCCACGCCAAAATCTGTCACTGCCATCACGGGTCTGGATGAGGTTGTGACGGACCCCTCTTGCCAGTTGCAATTCCCCATCGGCTTCCGCATCTACCGCGATGGCCACGAGGTGGGTACAACGGGTAACCTCCTCTTCCTGGATACGAATGCCCCTGCCGGCGCTCATAAATACGGCATCGCAGCCCTCTTCCGCGGCGGCAGCGAGACGGTTCCCATGACCTACCAATTCGATGGCAACACCACCACGGGCATTGACGAGGCTCCCGCAGCCCTTTCCGCTGCCCGCCTGCACCTTTCGGCGGCCCGCACCCTTGCCCTGACAAACGCATGGGGCACAGCCGAGGTCTTCTCCGCCGCAGGCCTGCTTGTACATCAGAGTGCGGTGGCCGGCCAAGCCCAGTTGCAAGTTTCAGCGCCCGGTATTTACATGGTGCGCCTTGTTGCAGCCGACGGCACGGCTCGCGTGTGGAAGGTTCTGGTGAAGTAGATGTAGCAGCGTGCTTTTTGAAAAATTTTGGGGACGCAGTGCACCTTTGTCGAAAAGGTCGCTGCGTCCCCAATTTATACAGCAGTCTGCTGCTGCGTTGAAACGATGATTGCTTTGTAGTTTGCGCTTAACGAGGGTGCTGGAAATCAGTTTGCGATGTGTTCACGGCAGGAATTTCTGCCTTATCATGAAACTGATTTACAGGAGCCGTCTTAAAGCGTAAGGCTTCCGCCCACCATCACCATCGTTCCGGCCTGGCGCACATTGCCGAGGTCGAAATAGCGCGTATTGGTGATGTTCGTCACGTCGGCATAAACCTTCCACCGCCGCATTTGCCATTGCAGGCGGCCGTCAAGGATGGCGTGAACGCCGTAGGGCTGCAACTCGCCAGTGTTTTGGCCGTTCTTATAGACCAGGTAGGCGCCTGCGCGGTCCTGCACGCGGAGATTCCACGTGGCCGAGAGGTTGCGCCAGATGCGGTGTTCGAGCGAGGCTGTGGCCTTGTGGCGCAGGTATTCCATGGCATAGTTTGACTTGAAATACGCTTGGTTGTCGCGTCTGTGCTGATGGATGTAGGCATAGCCCAGGGTGAGGCGGCGCAGCGGTTGGCGCTTGCCCCATTGGCGGTCGAGGTGGAGCGTTGAGGTGAGGCTGAGGCCCACGTTGTCCAGTTGGAAATTCGTGGCGTGGTATTTGTCATCGGCTGAGAACATCACCCAGTCAATCATATTCGTGCCGCGGTTGTAGTAAACCTTCGCCTTGACATTTCCCAGGCGGTGCAGCCAGTCCACCCCTAGATTCCAGGCCGAGCACTCCTCGGGCCGCAGTCCCACGTTGCCTTGCTGTGTGGGGCTCTTGTAGTAGAGGTCCGTGAATGTTGGCAGGCGGAAGGAGCGGTTCCACGAGACGTAGAGGCGCAGGGCAGGGGCGATGCGGTAACTCAGGTCCACGCCGGGATAGAAGCGGAAGCGGTTGTCGATGGCCGTATTGCGCTCAGCCATGAAGCCCACCGAGAGGGTGAAGACGCGCAGGATGAGGCTCTGTTCGGCGTAGAGGCTCACGTTGCTGCGCCCGTCGTAGTGGTTGTAGTGACCCGAGGGGAGTGCGCGCGGTCGGCCCAGGTTCGAACTGATGATTTCCTCGCGCCGCCATTCGCCGCCCACCGATGTGCGTCCTATTTGCCAGTCCAACCAAGCGTTGAGCGCGGTGGTGAGCACGTCCGTGCGGTGGAAGTTCTCGCCCGTGGGCGTATTGCGGATGAGTTGGAAATGGTCCAGGTTGCGCATCCACGCCACCTGCGGACTGAGGTGGAGCGTCACATTGCGCTTGTGTGGCCCATAGAAGCGCAGGGGCACATCGGCCGTGACCGAGGCCAGGTGGCGCTGCGTGGCCTCCCACTGATTGGGATAGGCGGCAGAATAGAACGTGTTGGCGCCAAAGTCATTGATGGTCGTACCCGCCTGCGCCGCAAGGGTGAAGGCGCGGTGGTCATAGGCCAGTTGGCCAAACCACTTCGTACCCCAGAAATCGCTGTTCGTCACAGCGCCGTCCGACCGCCGTCCGCTGCCGCTCACCGAGGCGTGGAGGCGACCCTTGCGGCGGGCATCGTAGGCGTACATGGCCTCGCCCAGCACGGTGGCATAACTGCCCGCAGCCACTTCGGCCTTGACCGAATGGGGCGATGCGCCAGCGGTATTGCTGGCCGAAGCATCGGGGCGCGTGATGACGTTGATGGCACCGCTGAAGGCTTGGCTGCCAAGCACACGCGAGGCAGCGCCTTCGAGAATCTCGACGCGCTGAATGTCGGAAAGGTTGACGGGGAAATCGGCCGCGTTGTGGCCCGTGTGGGGATTGCTGATGGGTACGCCGTTAATAAGGATGGCAATCTGGTCGTGCGTACCGCCGTTGATGCTAATGTCCGTTTGCATACCAAAGCCGCCGCGTTGTCGGACATCAATGCCGACGGCTAATTTCAACAAGTCGTTGATCGACGTGACACCCGCCGCTTCAAGGTCTTGTCGGCTGAGTGTCATCACTTGGCGGGCCACCAGGTTGGCAGCCATCGGAGTGCGCGAGGCGAGAACGACCGCCTCGTCCATCTCCTGTTCGGGCGCACCAACCGAATCGGCCGCATGGCTCTCTGCAAGCACGGGCAAGGTCTTGGCCTGGAGGCAGGGCGCGGCGCAGGCGAGGGTGGCTGCACCCAGCACACCGACACGCACCTCGCGACCCAAGCAGGCAAAGAGCGCGTAGCCTTTGCGGCAGAAATGGCGGAACGTGATGGGCGCCGAACTGCTTCTTGGAGTTTGTGATAACATAAATGAAATAAAAATGAAAGTTGAAAGATATGTTTCAACGCAGCCCTGCGGACTACTGGTTTCAAGTGGAGCCCGAATTTTGCAGGGGGAGCATCAGGCAACGCCCCTTCCCCGGCGCATACGAAAGCCAGCCTGCAAGCGTGCCTCTTACGATAGGGTCTATAAATTAGTCTCAACGGGAAGGCATCCAAGCAAGAGAAGAAATCTACCTTCCATTGAAACCAATTATTAGAACCTACCAATAGGACCTGCCTAATATACAACATCCCGAAGGCTCGCGTGTGCAAAAGTCGTCTTTTAACATTTCGCAGACTGTTGCGAAATGTTAACGCGATTTGCATTTCGGCGAAAAATGTTGTATATTTGTAGTAGCGAAGAGGAGAGAGCCTTCAACACGGGGCTTTCTCCTCTTTTTTAGCCCATTATGAAGGGGAAAAAACATAGGATGTAGAAAAATTTCTAAGGGAGATAGAATTTTTTCTCTCGGCGAGCGGATTTTTTCTTGGCGAAGTTGGTGCGCGAATTGCCGATGTAGGATTTCCGAAAGTTAAAAGATATTTATTTTCAAACCCTGCATTTTTTACATTTTGGGGTTCTTCTCAGGTGGTTTTCTTTGCGAACAACTTTTAGGTCCAAGTTCAGGTTAGAAAGACAAAAACCAAGATAAACCCCTTGAAGAGGCTGGGGCTTCGCCCTGGTGTTA
>SAMEA3663047__coassemble_1113_pt1 | contig 9269 bp, 7 predicted proteins | sample SAMEA3663047__metabat2_low_PE_025 | metagenome-assembled genome bin SAMEA3663047 (sample SAMEA3663047) | pig gut metagenome | biome: pig gut; feature: pig-associated habitat; material: faeces | place: France | collected 2012
ATAGACGGGAGTAGTTGGGCGTGCGCGAGGGGGTAATATTGACCTGAGTAGTTACCATTTCGGGTAACTACTCAGGTCGTTTTTTCGGGCACCAAACGACCTGAGTAGTTACGGGAAAACACATCAATTTTGAAAACTTCCTGATTTTCTGCTAAACTGGACATCATATCACACCAAGTAAAGCATATAAATAGGCTCTGCGGAATTAACACCTTGCCACTATTCGGGGTATACTGACATATACCCTCATAGTGACGATTGCGGCCAAAATCTGTTAGATTTCGGTCAGGGCATGACAAAGTGCCATTAGGAGCTTCATTACGTTTTTGACGAAGTGGCACACATTCTCGTCCGGCATCTTGATGTGTCTGGAAGCTTGGCTCTTATGTCATTGGCTCGATAGATTCTCTTGCCTGTGCCGAATGAGTATTCGATTTCATTACGTTCACTGACAGCCTTGGCCATCTTAGATTTCATTTCCTCTGAAAGAGGTGCCTTCGGTGGTCGCCCCATTACAGATGATTGAGAACCCAGGCGGCGAGGTAGTTGCCGAAGGTGGCTGGCATGAAACTGACGGTGCCCGCTGTGGTTTTCTTGTTGCGCTCGCCTTCTACGGTGAGCAGGGCGTTGCGGTCGGCCTGCTGGGTGCAGAAGACGACGGGGAGTTTGCGGCCTCGCAGACCTGCACGGGCCAGTCCGTTTCGCACACTCTTGCTCAGCCCGCAATGGTACGTCTGCCACAGGTCGGCATATTGTATGGCCGTGATGTCGGTTTTGGCTCCCGCCCCCATGGAGGCGATGACGGGCTGGCGGCGACGAATGCAGGCGGCTAGCAGAGCCACCTTGGGCTGAATGGTGTCGATGGCGTCAATGACGTATGCGTAGGGGGCTGCATCGAGGAGGGCATCTACGCTCTCGGGCGTGAGGTATTCTTCGCGCAGGGTGAGTTGCACCTCGGGGTTGATGTCGCGAAAGCGTTCGGCAAGCACACTCACCTTGCTGCGCCCTAGGGTGGAGTGGAGGGCTGGCAGTTGGCGGTTGATATTGGAGGGGCTCACGGTGTCGGCATCTACCAGTGTGAGATGGCCCACGCCGGCGCGGCACAACATTTCGGCGGCATAGGCTCCTACGCCGCCTGTGCCGACAACGAGCACGTGGGCACTGCGAATGCGCGCCATGCGTTCGTCACCATATAATAAGGTAGTTCTGGAGTACATACGGTTTTTTCAATCGGTTGCTGCGCGACCATAGTTTCAACGGAATAAGGAATCAGGGAGCAGGGCCACCCAAATGAAAGCAGGTTGTGCTGCGAAATGGCTATCGGCCAGAAGGCAACACGACAGTGGGGCGCTGAAGAATGGAGGCCACCTGTGTGGGGAAGATAATCATCACGCTGCGGGCGGAGAAATAGCGTTCAATCTGTTCGGGGAGGTGGTCCATGTATTTATGGCGCGAGAGGGTGCCGCGGCGAGCGGCGATGAACACAATCATGTGGCCCTGGTGCGTTTGGTGGGCAATGGAGATGAAGTCGTGCCACTCGGTATAGACGTGCTGGTAGGCCGTGATGCTGTAGCGACGGCTATCCCAGTAGGCCTGGAGTTCGGCCAGTGTGCCGCGCCCGCCGTAGAGTTCCACGGGACAGCTCAGTTGCTCGGCCAGCAGGGCCATGCGGTCTGCCCAATGGTGGAAGCCCTGTTCAAACTCTGCCCGACGGGGCACGAGGATATGGATGCGGCGCACCGTATTGATGGGTATCTGCGCGCGATAGATGATGACCTGCCGCTCGGTGGAGGCTAGCAGGTCGGTGGAGAGTTTGCCGTAGAACGTATCGGTCAGTCGCGACTTTTGGTGGAGACCCAGCAGGAGGTCGGAGGCATTAAACTCCTTGAGCGTATGGGATATGCCGCTGACCACGTTGACCGACCAGCGGCTGCGCGTAATCATGCGCACATTGGCGGCCGAGGCGATGCTCACGGCGCGCTCCAGTTGCTTCATGCCCTCTTCGCGGAGGTGCGGATTGTCCTCGAGCACCACATTGAGGGCCGTCAGTGGAATGTTGCTGCCCGGTGTGCGCAGGACGAGGGCTGCGTTAACAAGGGGAACGACCGTTTCGGGATTGCTCAGAGCCAGCAGGATGCGGTCCTCACCCAGCGGCGAGGCTTCTTCACTCACGGCCTGGGCCGAACTTTGGGCCATGCGCCGCGAGGTGTGCTCGGTGATGAACGAACTGGCCACGCAGGATATGAGGATAAAGAGCATCGCGCCGTTGAGCACGTCCTCATCGAGCAGGTGGCTACCATCGGGCAGGATGATGCGATAGCCCACGAGGACTACAGCCAAGGTGGCTGCCGCACGCGAATTGGTCAGGCCGAACATCAGTTGCCGCTCGGAGGGCTCCATGCGGAAAATCTTCTGTGTGGTGAAGGCGGCCAGCCATTTGCTCGCACCGCCCACACCTATCATCACGGCTGCCACGAGGAAGGTGGAGGGATGCTCCACGAGGGCCACCACATTGATGAGCATGCCCACACCAATCAGGAAATAGGGAATAAAAAGCGCGTTGCCCACAAACTCAATATGATTCATCAAGGGCGAGGCGGGCGGGATGCTGCGGTTGAGCACGATACCCGCAAGGAATGCGCCAAGGATGCCTTCCATACCCACAAACTCCATCAGGCCGGCACCCAAGAATACAAGTACGAGTACGAAGATGTACTGCACAACGCCGTCGTCATAGCGGCGGAAAAACCAACGCGCCAAGCGCGGGAAAATCAGAATGATAAGTGCGCCCAGCACCGTCACACGGCCCAACAGCCATATCCATTCATTGGGCCCTACGTCCTCCTTGAACAAACCGCCCACCACGGCCAGCACGAGCAGGGTCAATGTGTCGGCCACAATCGTGCCGCCCACAGCAATGCTCACACACTTGCGGCGCGACAGGCCATAGCGCAGCACGATGGGATAGGACACCAGCGTATGGCTGGCATACATGGCCGCCATCAATACGGCCGCGGCAATGCCGTAGCCCAAGAGGGTGGTGTTGGCTGCGAAACCTATGAGCATCGGGAGGGCAAAGCCGAGCAAACCCAACGTCAAAGCGCGGCCCTGTATCTTCTTGACGTCCTGCATATTCATCTCCAGAGAGGCGAGGAACATGATATAGTAGAGGCCCACCTTGCCAAAGAGTTCGAAACTCCCATCGCGGTCGAGAATATGGAAGCCATGCGGCCCTATGAGTACGCCCGCAAAAATCATCCCCACGATGGAGGGGATGCGCAGCCGTTCGAGCAACATCGGCGCAAAGAGGATGATGCTCAGGACGACAAAGAAAATCCATGTCGGGTCGGTGATGGGCAGATAGGACATAGGGGATGCGTCTGATAATGATAGAACCTGAGATATCCTAAGGGAAATACAGCCGTATTCCTCGGAGGAATACTTGCGTATTCGGCTGAGATATTTTTCTTCTAGGCCAGGTTTCCAAATGCAAAGGAACGAAAAAACCGCCAATCTCCCCCACTAATCCATTGGAAAGTTATAATTTTGCAACGTATTCGGGGGCTCCAGATATCACTATATTCTGGGGCAAGCCCTATATCCACACTTTTAGAAAGAAACAACAAAACACTCAAGCACTATGAATATTGCCATCGTTGGCGCCAGTGGCGCTGTGGGCCAGGAGTTTCTCCGCGTATTGGCCGAACGTGAGTTTCCCATCGACAACCTCCTCCTCTTCGGTTCGAAGCGCAGCGCAGGAACCAAGTACACCTTCCGCGGCAAAGAGTACACCGTCCGCGAACTCCAGCACAACGACGACTTCAAGGGCGTGGACATCGCCTTCACCTCGGCTGGTGCCGGCACTTCCAAGGAGTACGCCGAAACCATCACCAAATACGGAGCAGTGATGATTGACAACTCATCGGCCTTCCGCATGGATGCAGACGTGCCCCTCGTGGTGCCCGAATGCAATGCCGAAGACGCCCTCAACCGTCCGCGCGGCATCATCGCCAACCCCAACTGCACCACCATCATGATGGTTGTGGCCCTCAAGGCTTTCGAGGGGCTGAGCCACATCCGCCGCGTACACGTCAGCTCCTACCAGGCAGCCAGCGGCGCAGGCGCAGCAGCCATGGCCGAACTCTACGAGCAGTATCGCCAAGTGCTGGCCAACGAGCCCGTGACCGTAGAGAAGTTTGCCTATCAACTGGCCTTTAATGTCATCCCGCAGATTGACGTGTTCCAAGACAACGGCTACACCAAGGAGGAAATGAAGATGTACCACGAGACGAAGAAAATCATGCACTCCGACATCGAAACCTCTGCCATGTGCGTACGTGTGCCCTCCCTGCGCTCGCACTCCGAAAGCATCTGGATTGAAACCGAACGCCCCATCTCCGTGGAAGAAGCGCGCCAGGCTGTTATCAATGGCGAAGGCCTCACCCTCATGGACAACCCCGCCGAGAAAGAATATCCCATGCCGCTCTTCCTCGCCGGTAAGGACGATGTCTACGTAGGCCGCATCCGCAAGGATTTGGCCAATCCCAACGGCCTCACCTTCTGGATTGTCAGCGACCAGATACGCAAGGGTGCCGCCCTCAACGCCGTGCAGATTGCAGAATACTTGGTCAAGGTAGGCAACGTAGGATGAACTGGACCCTCCCTTCCCTAGCAGAACTCCCGCAGGTGGCTGGCGAATTTCTTCAGGCACTGGGCAATCGCCGCGTCGTGGCCTTTCAGGGCAAGATGGGAGCAGGCAAGACCACATTCATCAAGGCGCTGTGCGAACAACTCGGCGTCTGCGATATGGTCAACTCGCCCACCTTCTCCATTGTCAATGAATACACCGATGCGGAGGGACAGACCCTTGCCTACCACTTCGACCTCTATCGCCTCAAGTCCGTGGCCGAAGCCCTCGACATGGGAGCCGAGGACTATTTCTACAGCGGCCACTACTGTTTCATTGAATGGCCCGACGTGGCCGACGCACTCCTGCCCGACAACTGCGCCGAAGCCTCCATCGAAGAGGCCGACAACGGCACGCGCATTCTCACCCTGCGTTGAGCGCTCCCACTATTCACAAACCAAAAACACATTGCAAATATCAAATGGGACTCATTGAATTCAACAAACTCCCCATCAATACGCTCGTAGGCGCCGACTGGCGCACCTTCAAGTCAATCACCGCCGGACGCGACGTTGACAGCAAATGGCGCGGCAAGTACATGCTCACCAAGGCCGTCTGCCGCCTGCTCTCCGTCCTCGAACCCCTTCAGAACAAACGCTACAAGAAACTCCTGGCCAACAAGCCCATGGAGCAAGACCCCGTATTCATCCTCGGCCATTGGCGCTCGGGCACCACGTTTGTACACAACGTGCTCTCCTGCGACAAACATTTCGGCTACTGCACCACCTACCAGACCGTCTTCCCCCACCTCATGATGTTCGGACAACCTTTCTTCAAGAAAACCATGTCGTGGCTCATGCCCGACAAGCGCCCCACGGACAACATGGAGTTGGCCGTTGACCTGCCACAAGAGGAAGAGTTTGCCCTCTCCAACATGATGCCATACACCTACTACAACTTCTGGTTCTTCCCCAAATATATGCAAGAGTATTGCGACAAGTACATGCTCTTCAAAGACATCCCCAGCGAGGAACTCAAAAGTTGGGAGGAAACATTCAAGAAGATGATTAAGATTTCGCTCTGGAATACCGGTGGCTCTCAGTTCCTCTCCAAAAACCCACCCCACACGGGCCGCGTCAAGGAGCTGGTGCGTATGTTCCCCAACGCCAAGTTCATCTACCTCGTGCGCAATCCCTACACCGTATTCGAGAGCACGCGCTCCTTCTTCACCAATACCATCCAGCCTCTCAAACTCGAGGAGTTCAGCAACGAAGACATTGAAAAGAATATCCTTGAGGTCTATACCAAGCTCTATCACCAGTACGAGGAAGACAAGAAGTACATCCCCGAGGGCAATCTTATCGAAGTGAAATTCGAGGACTTCGAAGCCGATGCCTTGGGTATGACCGAAAAGATTTACAAGACGCTCAATATTCCTGGCTGGAACGAAGCACGCACAGCCATTGAGCAATACGTAGGTTCGAAGAAGGGCTACAAGAAGAACAAGTACAACTACGAAGCCCGCACCCGCGAACTCGTAGAAAAGCATTGGAAGTTCGCCATCGACCAATGGGGCTACCATCTTGACTAAAAACCAAGGAGTCAACCAACAAATACATCCGTTTTGATTGGGCCGTGAAGCGTATGCTGCGCGACAAGGCCAAGATGACGGGGCTTTCCGTTGAAGAGGTTGAGCAGGCATAGTTATACCTGTAATCCTAGAAATCCTAGAAATCCTAGAAAATCTAGATAATCTAGAAAATCTAGAAAACCTAGAAAATCCAGAAATCCACCAACCCCCAAACAAGCATCATACAACAAACACCTATGTATATTACCATCTCGAACGCAAGCCTTGCGCTGACGATTGATATTCAAGGGGCCGAAACCCGCAGTCTGAAAGACGTGCACACAGGTACGGAATACTTTTGGCAGGGCGACCCTGAGTTTTGGACAGGTACGAATCCCATCCTCTTCCCAGCCTGCGGCGGTTGCTGGAACGGCACATACCGCTACGGCGGACGTGAATACACAATGCCGAAGCACGGATTCGTGCGCAAGCAGCCCTGGGCCGTCACGCGCCAGACGGACGACAGCGTCACCCTCGCCTACTCTCCCACCGCCGAGGAGCTGGAGCAATTCCCCTTTCCTTGTCGCATCAGCGTAACCTACCAGTTGGTGGGTCGCAAGATGCTTGTCCAGTTTGCTGTGGAGAATCTTGGCGAATCGACAATGTATTTCCAGATGGGTGGACATCCTGGCTTGAATCTCCCCGACTACGACCCCAATCGTCCCATCAGCGGATATATCGCTCTGGAAGGTCAGCCCGATTCTGTCCTCCGCGCCACCACGCAGGGATGTACCGAGCCCGAGCGTTTCCCCTTCCCGCAGGAGCGGCCAGGCTACGTGCCCATCTGCGTAGATACCTTTGCCAACGAAGCACTTATCTTCGACAACCACCAAATCACGGCTGCCACCATCCATCGTACGGACGGCACGCCCCTAGCCCGCGTGGAGAGCAGCGCACCTGCCTGGCTCTTCTGGGCACCACAAGGACAGCACGCCCCCTTCGTCTGTGCCGAACCTTGGTATGGCCTTTGCGACCGCATAGGTTTCGAAGGGCCTGTTGAGGAGCGCCCCTACATCAACGCCCTTACCGCTCGCGAAACTTGGAACGGCGGATACAGCGTTGAGGTGTTCTGACGCACATAGTTTTTTAGCCGAATAAATCATTCTTTTTCTTCGACTTTATTTTTTTCTACGCTTTCTAATTTTCCATCAACGTTTATGGATCACTCCCTTTTTATTTACAATACCCTTTCCCGCAGCAAGGAACTCTTCCGTCCCCTCAACGAGGGCCATGTCGGCATGTACGTCTGCGGCCCTACGGTCTATGGCGATGCGCATTTGGGCCACGCCCGTCCTGCCATCACGTTCGACCTCGTCTTTCGCTACCTCAAGCACCTAGGCTATAAGGTGCGCTACGTCCGCAATATCACAGACGTGGGCCACCTCGAGCACGATGCCGATGAGGGCGAGGACAAGATTGCCAAGAAGGCGAAACTCGAACAGTTGGAGCCCATGGAGGTTGCCCAGCACTACACCAACCGTTTCCACGAAGCCATGGCGGCCCTCGGCTGTCTGCCCCCCAGCATTGAGCCCCATGCCACGGGCCACATCATCGAGCAGGAGGCCCTCGTGCGTCAGATTCTCGATGCTGGCTATGCCTATGAGTCCAACGGCTCCGTCTATTTCGATGTGGAGAAATACAACAAGGACCACAAGTACGGCATCCTCTCGGGCCGCAACCTCGAGGACGTCATCAATGCCAGCCGCCAACTGGACGGCGTAGGCGAGAAGCGCAACCAGGTGGACTTTGCCCTGTGGAAGAAGGCCCAGCCCGAGCACATCATGCGCTGGCCCAGCCCCTGGGGTGACGGTTTCCCCGGCTGGCATTGCGAATGTACGGCCATGGGTCGCAAGTACCTCGGCCAGCAGTTCGACATCCACGGCGGCGGAATGGACCTCGTCTTCCCCCACCACGAATGCGAAATCGCGCAGGCCGTTGCCTCGCAGGGCAAACCGATGGTGAAATACTGGATGCACAACAACATGATTACTATCAACGGACAGAAGATGGGCAAGAGCCTGGGCAATTTCATCACCCTCTCGCAATTCTTCACGGGCGACCACGAGAAACTCGACCAGGCCTACTCGCCGATGACCATCCGCTTCTTCATCCTGCAGGCTCACTATCGCTCGACCGTCGATTTCTCCAACGAGGCACTGCAGGCTTCGCAGAAGGGACTGGAACGCCTCATGGAGGCCTTCGCGCAAATCGAGCGCGTGGAGCCCACCGAGGGCGGCGCACTCACGGAAGCATACGCCGAAGAACTCAAGCAAAAGTGCTACGAAGCCCTCGACGATGACTTCAATTCGCCCATCGTCATCAGCCATCTCTTCGATGCCTGCCGCACCATCAACCAACTCGTTGACCGCAAACAAACCATCACGCCATCTGGCCTCGAAGCCCTCCGCCAGACGCTCAACGTCTTCGTCCACGACATCCTCGGTCTCCGCACCGAGGCCCAAGGCGGTTCGCAGCGCGAAGAGGCTTTCAGCGCAGCCGTTGACATGCTCCTCGAACTCCGTGCCAAGGCAAAAGCGGCCAAGGACTGGGCCACGAGCGATGCCATCCGCGACCGCCTGGCCGAACTCGGCTTTGAGGTGAAGGACACCAAGGAAGGGGCCACCTGGCGTCTGGCGAAGAATTAGGAGAAGCCGGCAGGCAAGACTGCTTGAAGCCCTGAAACCAAGGAGCCCAAGGTTTCCGGTGAAACCAGGCAGCCGCGCAACCACCGAAACAAGGGGCAGCCGTGCAGCCGAAACGAGGACAAACTCGGCCCCTCGTAATATAACACATCGCCAACCCTCAGGTGTGCAAAACTCGTCTTTAAGTATTTCGCAAAATGTTGCGAAATGTTAACGGGATTTGGATTTAGGCGAAAAATGTATTATCTTTGTACTAGCGAAGAGGAGAGAGCCCATAGACAAAGGGTTTTCTCCTCTTTTTTCATACGAAAATGGCCCAAAAAACCATTGTTTTACAAAGCATATAGAAAATTCTATATGCCGAAGCGGA
>SAMEA3663047__coassemble_1126_pt1 | contig 9213 bp, 7 predicted proteins | sample SAMEA3663047__metabat2_low_PE_025 | metagenome-assembled genome bin SAMEA3663047 (sample SAMEA3663047) | pig gut metagenome | biome: pig gut; feature: pig-associated habitat; material: faeces | place: France | collected 2012
GAGCCACACGTTGCGAGCAACGTGCGGTACATTGCGTTTGCTATGAGAACGAACTCCTTCTATATAACAACCTGTTTTTTACCCAACGGAAATGGAGAGAGGCGGACGTGTACGCCTTGAAAGGGCAAACCGCGCCTTGCCCAGGGCAGAGCAGACTGCCCTTTTCAGGGCGTGCTTCAACCTCTGCGCACTATGCGCGCTCTGTTATTTAGATTTCTATTGGGGGCTCCCCCCAACCGATAAAATTACTAACTCCTATTCCCCTCCGCATTCCGCCATTATCTGGCAGAGGCGGTCTTGGAAGTTGCGGCCTGCGGTGGCACTGGGGATGCCTTGGTTGATGATGGCGAAGGCTAGGCGGTGGCCATTCGAGGCGGTGAGATAGCCGGCTAGGGCACTGACGCCCGTGAGGGTGCCCGTCTTGGCGCAGACATTGCCTGCGGCGCGCGTGCCGTGCATGCGCTTGGAGAGTGTGCCGTCCTTGGCCGCAATGGGGAGGGCGGGCAAGAGGTGGTCGTAGATGTTGCCATCCTTGTAGGCATAGCGGAGGAGGGTGACCAGGAGTTCGGGCGTCAGGTAGTTGTAGAGCGAGAGGCCGCTGCCATCGGCTATCTCGTAGTGGCGGCTGCCGATGCCGAGGCTGTCAAGGAACTGCTGCGTGAGGCGGGCGGCCTCCTTGCGCCCTGCACCTCGTTTGCCAGAGTAGGCCGCCGTTTGGTAGAAGATGGATTCGGCCATCTGGTTGTCGCTCTCCTTGAGCGTGGTGGTGAGCACTTGGTCGAGCGTGTGGGTGCACTCGGCAATGCACTGTGCGTTGGCGGGTATATGGGCCAACTTGGCCGTGCCGCTGAGGCGGATGCCCTTGTGGCGAAGCTGCTGGAGGAAGGCATCGCGAAAGGCTCCCTTGCCCTTACCGCTCAGGAGGAAGGCATCCATGGGCGGATTGTCGTCGTCCCAGCACCAGCCCCAACCTGCCTCGCTCTCTTCCTTGAAAGAAGCATCGAAACAGACATCGCCCTTAATCTGCTTCACGCCCGCCTTGGCGAGGTCGGCCACGAGTTGCCTCAAGTCGCTGCTGCTGAGGATGGGGTCCATACAACCGCGGATGTAGAGGTTGCCGCACAATGTGCCATTGGTCTGGTCGATGCTGTCGGTGGCCAGAAGGAGGGTGCGATAGCGATAATCCACTCCGAGGGTGCGCATGGCTGTGATGGCAGTGACGAGTTTCATGGTTGACGCGGGGCGGAGGCGCTGCTGGTGACCGTGAAGGAAGATGGGGCAGTCGTCCGTCAGGTCGTAGACGCAGATGCCCACCTGCGAGGTCTGGAGAAGGGGATCTTTGAGCGCTTGTTGGAGGGCGGTGGCCAGGGCCTGCTGGCTCCCGACGGCGGTGGGCGTGGGCTCGGAGGCCGGTTCGGGTGAGCGTGTGGCGATGGGCTCGACGGGCACCAATTTCTTCGTGGGCGCGCTGACCATTGCTGCCTCGGGCTCGTGATGCTCGTTGATGGATTGCTGCGCGCCGGCCTGCTTGCTGGTGTGGCAGGAGGCGAGGGCTGCGCATAGCAGGACGGCTGTCAGGGATTGGGGGAGATGCTTCATTCTCTTTGTTTTTTGGAGCGGAAATACTGGCGATATTGGCGGTATTGGCGATACCTGCATCAACTACAAAAAATAGGGCTGTGCCATTAGCACAGCCCTTGATTCTTCATTTTTTTATTTTTTACCAGCTTCGGCTTCGCGGAGGCGTTGCTGGGCTTTGGCTTCGTCGGCAGCGGTGATTCCGAGGCGCTTCTTGATGGTCGGAGTGACGTCTTCGTTGAGCGCATCGTTGAGGAAGAGGCCCGAGGACTGTGCGGCGGTCTTGTCTACGATGTATACGTAGTTGCCTTCCTTGGCCACGGCGGTGACAGCTTCCTGTACGCGGAGGATGATGGGCTGCATACGCTTCTGCTGCTCGGTCTGGAGCGCCTTGTTATTGTCTTCGTAGGCTTGCTGGAGGCGGTTCTCCATGTCCACGATTTCCTGCTGGCGGCGGGTGCGGATGTTTTCAGGCGTGTTCTCGTTGACTTCGTTCTTGTACTTCTCCACCTTGTTCTGATACTCGCGCTGCATGTCGGCGAAGTCTTTCTCGTAGTTGGCTGCGATGGTTTGGAGTTCATCCATGGCGGTCATGTAGGCGGGGAGGGCCTGTACTACGGACTGGTAATCAAAGCAAGCGAATTTCTGAGCCATCATGCTCAGGGGGGCTGCGCAGAAGAGCAGCAGTAGAATTTTCTTAATCATTTTGTTTTGTATTATGTATATATATTATAGGCGTGTGAAAGGGGGGGCCGCTGGTTTGCTCGGTGCGCTGAGCGGCGTGCAAAGATACGGATATTATTTGGAATAGCCCAATCTGGCCAGTACCTCGTTGCTGATGTCAATGGCGGGCGAGGCAAAGATGATGCCGTTGTCGGCCGAACGGTCTAGAACCAACTGGAAACCTTTGGTTTGGGCGATACCTTTGACGGCGTTGTAGACTTCTTCCTGAATGGGTTCCATGAGTGCAACGCGCTTCTTGTAGAGTTCGCCTTCTGGACCGAAGTATTTCTTTTTGAGGTCGGCGGCTTCCTTCTCCTTGGCTACGATGGCCTCTTCGCGCTCTTTCTTCTGGGTTTCGGAGAGGAACATGGCCTCGTTCTGGTAGTTTTTGTAAAGGGCCTTGGCCTCGTTGTCGAGGGCTTCGACCTCGTCCTGCCAGCGGCGGGAGATTTGGTTGAGCTGTTCGTTGGCGCGCTCGTAGGCGGGAATATTGCTGAGAATGTATTCCATGTCGATGAGGGCGAATTTCTGTGCCGAGGCTGTGAGGCTGAATGCGCCCAGCAGCAAGGCGAGGGCTAAGAACTTTTTCATAGGATATGCTTGTTTGAGGGTAATTCGTATGTTGGGGGTTAGGACGCCTGGCCCATACCCTTTAGAACTCCTGACCAATGATGAAGTGGAACTGCGAGCCGCCCACCTTCTGGCCATTGATGTATTTCGTGAAACCATAGGCCCAGTCGATACCCATCAGGCCGACCATGGGCAGGAGGATGCGGACACCGACACCTGCCGACTGGCGCATGTTGAAGGGGTTGAACTTGCGCGCGTTGGTCCAGGCGTTACCGCCTTCGAGGAAGGCGAGGGCGTACATACTGGTGGTGGCTTCGAGCATCAGGGGATAGCGAAGTTCGAGGGTCATGCGTGAGTAGGCGTAGGCATTCTCGCCATTGTTGCCCGCCAGCGAGCCGTTGTCGTAACCGCGGAGGCCGATGGTTTCGGTGGCATAGCCAGTGGAATATCCCGACATGCCGTCGCCACCGACATAGTAGGTTTCGAAGGGCGACTTCTTCCATTTGTTGTAGGCGCCGAGGATACCAAATTCTGCGCGCGTCATGAGGACGGGACACTTTACCTGACCCGAGAGGGCGGTGAAGGTGCGGAACTTCATGTGCCACTTGTGGTACTCAATCCAGCGATACTTCTCTTGCGCTTCGCGCTGATAGGAAGAGCTCTGGTAGTTGTTGGCCAAGTTCTTGTAGTCGCGGCCGTCCCAGAGTGAATAGGGCGGAGTGAGGGTGACGGAGGCCTGGAACTCGGAACCCTTGCGCGGGAAGAAGGGATGGTCCGTTGAGGCGCGGTTGAGGTTAAGCGTGAGGTTGATGTTGTTGCAATTACCATCCGAGATGAGGAAGTACTGCCAACTCTTCAGTATATAGCGCGTGTAGGACAGCTCGGCCATGAAGTGGAAATAGTCGTCGGGCCAGCGCAAACGCTTACCGAATCCCACAGATACGTTGAACAACTTCACGTACTTGTCGGGGTCGTAGTAGTTGGTGTAGTTGTAGTAGCTACTGTTGGTGCCGTAGCCATACATATAATTATAGATGGAATTGTAGTTGTTGTAGTAGTTGGAGTTGACGTCGCTCTGCTTACTATAAGAAATGGAGAAGGAGAATTGATTGGGACGCTTGCCGCCAAACCAAGGGTCGAGGAAGGCCAGCGAGTAGCTTTGGAAATACGTACCATTGGTCTGGCCCGAGAGTTGGAGGGTTTGGCCATCGCCTTGGGGGATGAAGCCAGCGCGCTTGCTGCCTTTGCCGAAGAGATTGCGCATGGAGAAGTTGGTAAACTTCAAGCCAACGCGACCCACGATACCCGTCTGGCCCCATCCGGCGGAAAGTTCCACTTGGTCGCCGCCTTTGGTGACGAGGGGATAGTTAATGTCCACGGTTCCACTCTCTTCGTCGGGCACGATGGCCTTGCCCAAACCAGCCTGAAGGGCTTCGGGGTCAAACTGGTTCATGGCTGCGAGTTCGCGCACGCTTCGTTCGATGGCGTCCATGCTGAAGAGGTCGCCCGGTTTCGTACGTAGTTCGCGGCGGATGACGTTTTCGTAGACGCGGTCGTTGCCTGTGATGCGAATATGGTTGAAGGTGGCCTGTCGGCGTTCCTCAATGCGCATTTCTAGGTCAATGGAGTCGCCTTCGATGTTGATTTCCACGGGGTCGAGCTGGTAGAACACGTAGCCGTTGTTGTAGTACAACTTTCCGATGGCGTCTTCGTCGGTGTTGAGACGCTTGTCGAGCAACTCCATATTATATACATCGCCGCGCTTCATCTTGAGTACGTTGTCGAGGAAGGCCGTGGTATAAACCGTATTGCCCACCCAGCTGACGTTGCGCAAGTAGTAGCGTTGTCCTTCGTGGAGGTTGATGTAAATGTCTATGTGCTTGTCGTCCAGTTTGACGATGCTGTCGCTCAGCAGAAGGGCATCGCGGTAGCCCCAGGCGTTCATTTTGTCAATGAGGAAGCCTTTATCCTCTTCGTATTTCTCGGGCAGGAATTTTTTGCTCTTGTAGAAGGTCAGGAAACTCTTTTCGTGGGTTTTCTTCATGGCCTTCTTGAGTTTCTTAATCTGCTTGGGGCTGCTCACACCCGTGATATAGATTTTGTGAACCTTAATCTTTTCGTTCTTGTTGATATAGATGTCCACGAGCACGCGGTTGTCGCCCGTCACGTCTTCGCGTTGCACGATTTCCACCTCTGCATTGTTGTAGCCCTTGCTGTCGAAGTGTCGCTTGATGATATGCTTGGCGCGGTCAATCATGTCGGGCGTAATCTGTGCGCCCACGCCGAGTCCCAGCATTTGCTCGAGGTCTTCGCGCTCGGACTTCTTGATGCCATGATATTGGATGCTCGAGACGCGGGGCTGGGCTGTCAGGAAAATGTGCAAATAGATACTATTGCTCACAATGCTGTCGGCCTCAATGCGCACGTTCGAGAATAGTTTCTGCGCCCAATAGCGGCGGATGGCTTCGCTGATGTCGTTGCCCGGCACCTCGTAGATTTGGCCGATGTTCAGACCTGAGAGGCTCAAGAGGTAATCGTCGTCAAAACCCTTGATACCGTCGATGGCCAGTCCGGCCAGGATGTATTTCGGGTGGTCTGCCGTATAAGTGATGGTGGGCTTCTCCTGCACGTTCTGGGCCTGCATGGTTCGTGGTAGGGCAAACGCAAGTGTGAGTAACGCCAGGATGGAGAGAAGTTGCTTCATCGTATATTCGTGGTTATTTGAGAAGAATCTGAGGTTGGAAGGTTGTGCTTCGTCGCAAGAGTGCGGGGAAATTTATTGGGGCTGTGCCACTTGTTCGCTGGTTTTGCCGAAGCGGCGCTCGCGGTTTTGGTAGTCCACAAGGGCTTGGCAGAAGGAGCGGGTATTGAAGTCGGGCCAGAAGGTGTCGCAGAAATAGAGTTCGGAGTAGGCGCATTGCCACAGCAGGTAGTTGCTCAGGCGCAGTTCGCCGCCCGTGCGGATGAGCAGTTCGGGGTCGGGCATGAAGGATGTGGCCAATGCTTGGTCGATAGTCTGTTCGCTGATGTCGTCGAGGGCGAGTTGGCCTTGCTGCACACGGCTGGCAATGTTGCGGACGGCGCTTACGATTTCCCATTTCGAGGAATAGCTGAGTGCGATGACCATGGTCATGCCAGTGTTGCGGCTGGTGCGTTCAACCAGTCCGAGGATGGCCTCGCGCACTTCTTGCGGCAGTCGTTCAGTTTGTCCGATGACTTGCAGGCGCACGTTGTTGCGCATGAAGAGTTCCTCTTCCATCGCTGTCAGTATGAGCGACATGAGTGCAGCCACCTCTGCAGCGGGTCTGTTCCAGTTCTCCGTGGAGAAGGTGTAGAGCGTCAGGTATCCTACGCCCAAGCGGGAGGCTGCGGTAGTGATTTCGCGCACGGTCTCCACGCCTTGCTGATGGCCCATGCTGCGGTCCAGTCCGCGCGCTTTGGCCCATCGGCCGTTGCCGTCCATGATGATGGCGATGTGGCGAGGGATGCGATTGAGGTCTACGCCCAGTTGCCGGGCGAAGTCGCGGGTGGCGGCCTGTGTGTCGAGGAGAGGATTGTGGCTATCCATCGTATAGGGATTATGAGTTGCTTGTTGAATGTGGGCGGCGGCCTTAGTCGCGGTTGCACGTGGGGCAGCGCGGTGCCAGGTCGTAGGTCAGGGTGAACAGGGTGAAGGAGTAGTGGTCCTTATTGCGGAAGCCCATCGACTTGATGCCGAGCGGTGCTTCCAGTCCGTCGAGTTTGTCGCTGGGCGTGAGGTGCATGCGCCATTCGAGGCCGAGGTTGAGCCGGCGGCTGGCCTTGAATTTCACACCTACACCGAGGGGAATATTGCAGGTGAAGGCTTTGCCTGCCGTGCCATACGTGAGGCCGAAGCCCATTTGCAGATAGGGCGTCACACGGCGGTAGCCCTGGTAGCCCCGTGTGAAGCCGTAGGGCAGGAAGTGGAGTTCGTAGAGCGCGCTGAGGTCGAAGATATCGCCACTGAGCTGGTAGTTCAACCGCGCGGGCCCCGAAGCATCGGGATTGGCTGGATAGAAATCGCTGCGCCCCTCGGTCGTGCCGCCCAAGCGTCCATATCCCAGATTGACCTTGACGGCCATGCGGGGATTGAGGATAAAGCGACTCACGAGAGCGCCTCCGACATTCGAGGAACCGAACCACGCGCTATTGCAGTCGTTCAGCCCGAAGGCCAAACCAACGCCTGCGCCCAACTCCATGCGATATTCGGCATCATCGTCCTGTGCCGACAACTGGGATGCCGCCAGCAGGAAAGCGATAAAGAATGTCAGAATGCGCATAGCTATTTGGGCTTTTGGGGGGGCTGCGTTTTATTTTCTTCGCAGCTTTTGGCTGCTGGATTGATCGTCTTGGGCCGCGGCGCCTGGCAGAGGATTCTAGAGGATTCTAGAGGATATTAGAGGATTCTAGAGGATATTAGAGGATTCTAGAGGATGATGATAGGAGGGTTCATTCCTCATTCCAAATTGGAAGGGCCTCAATTGTCCTTCCACCCAAGTCGGAAGTGTCGGCCGCGCCAAATTTCGCCGCTTGTGGCGTTGATATACCATATAAAATGGTGCTCGTCGTTGGTGGCCACTATCTGATATGTGCCCAGCGCAAACGGGACGGGCAATTTGATTTTCTCGGGAATCCATGTGCGGCCGTTGTCGTGGCTCGCATAGAGGGGGGCGGGCTGGCCGTCTTGGGTCACGCCCGTCATCCACGTGGCGCCGTCGTAGCGGAAGATGGAGGCATCGCGCAGTGCGGGACAGTTGTATTGGTTGGTTTCGGCGGCGGGAATGCGAATCCAAGGGTATTCCTCTCCGCCCTTCACGTCAACGGTGCGGCGCCATACGTTGACCCGTCCTTTGCGCTGCTCAACGGCTACGAACACTTCCTGACCATCGTTGTTGCTCGCGGGCACACACACCGACACGATGCTGTCCGTCTTGGGGGCAAGGGCTGGTTCGTCATTGGCCACGGTCGTCCATGCCAGACCATCTGCGCTCGACAGGAATTTCCCATCGTTCAGTGCTTGCAAGCAAGTTTCGCCGCCAGCCAGGAGGGTCGTTGGTGTCAGACTGCTGCCCAGAGCTGTCCATGCGAGGCCGTCTGTGGAACTGAGGATTTGGTGGTCGGCATTGAGCGCAAGGAGTTTGCCGTCCTGTCCATGCTGTATCGTTTGGGGCAAGAGGTTGGCAAGGGTCTTGGCGGTCCATTCCGTTTGCGGCGCCACGGTCTGTGCGGTATAGGGGATGCGCACAGCCTTGGTTTCTGAGCCTTGCAGGCCGTAGAGGGTCAAGAAGCCGTTTTGGGCTACAGCGCGCAGGTTGGTCATGCTGCTAAGCAACTTGTTGGGCTGGGCCACGCGTTGCCAATTCATGCTGTCGCCCTCCTGCTTGTGAACGAGCACGCAGACCTCGTACGAGCGTTGCGAAACGCCGTCCGCTCCAAATACGGTCACCATGCGCGGCAGGCTGAAGTCGGTGCTGTCGGTTGATACGAAGGCCGTGTCCTGGCCCGTTGTGAGCGAGCGAATCATATAGCCGCCCGTGGCATTGATGGCGCTGAAGGTCACCTTCGTGATGTCGGTGCCGTAGGGCAGGGAGTCGCGGTTCCAAATGCGTCCGTCGCAGTTGTAGCCCGGGCGCTTGAAGTGGTCAATGCTCATCGGATAGAGCGAACCCGTCACGGTCACGCGGTAGGTGCTGTCTTCGCCTGCTGCATTCTTCGTGAGCAGATAGCGGTTGAGCGTACCGAGTGTCAGGTTGGTGATGATGCAATCGCTAGCCAGTGTCGTGTCAATATCGTCGTCATTGAAGCAAGCCAGTTGTCCGAAGGTCATCAGGAAACCCAGCAGTAGCGTGACAAGGGGATAGAGTCTCATGCTTTGTGATTCTTATTTATTATAGGTAGGTTCTGTCAATCAGTTGCAATGGAAGGCACGCCTCCTCTCTGCATGACATATCGTGAGTATCGCCCAGCCCACCACAGCCGCCAACCATCCTTCTGGTCAGCCCACAATGGGGGCTATACAATCTCTCAAGATGCAAAAGTACGACAAAATTCTCAGTCGCAGGCCACTCCCCTGTATTTTTCTGATATTTTAAGGTAGGTTCTATAAATTAGCAAGCAAGGTGCGCTACATTTCTTTTCAGCAAAATCTGCCATTTAAGATTGACCTGAGTAGAACCCCGAAATGTAAAAAATGCAGGGTTTGAAAATAAATATCTTTTAACTTTTCGACTTCCTATATCGTCAATTCGCGCACCAACTTGGCCCGAAAAAATTTCCGCTAAAGCCAGTAGAAATTTCTCTTCGGCATATAAATTTTTCTAT
>SAMEA3663047__coassemble_1144_pt1 | contig 9125 bp, 9 predicted proteins | sample SAMEA3663047__metabat2_low_PE_025 | metagenome-assembled genome bin SAMEA3663047 (sample SAMEA3663047) | pig gut metagenome | biome: pig gut; feature: pig-associated habitat; material: faeces | place: France | collected 2012
AAGCATTTAGAAAATCCGCAAAAGCATATAGAATTTCCAACTTCCGATGTATTTTATGCCTTATATTGGCCAAAAAAAAGAGGAGAAAGCCCCGTGTTTGGGGCTCTCTCCTCTTCGCTAGTACAAAGATAATACATTTTCGCGCGAAATGTAAATCGATTTAACATTTCGCAACAATTTATGAAATGTTAAAAGACGAGTTTTGCACACCTGAGGGTTCGCGATGTATTATATTACGAGGCGGTGCAGCGGAGTGGCAATGGAGAGGAGGAAAAGTACTCCAGATGCTTCCCCGTTGGTGCTTGTGGGTGAGCGTATGCCCTTTGTCTGCGCCATCCAGTTTCTTACTACTTTGATTAGAATACCTACCTATATTGTTGGGGATTTGTTCCAAGGTTTTGCAAAAATTATGGTCATGTGTGCGGCCTCTCGTTTTTTTGTTTTACCTTTGCAGAATACAGGCACAGGTGTGCTTGCGTGGAGTGCGCCGCCATTGCTTTCCTCATGTTGATGGACAGGCAGACATCCCCGTGGGATAGAAAATCCACTGGCCTTTATTTCAATAATCCCCCTTCTCTACACCATGTTCTGGCTCGCTCAGGCGATGGCTCATGGTGCAAATACCTATAATCATGAAAATTAAGCAATTCTTCGGCACGTTGTTTCGCCCCATTGTTGTGTTCAACTGTCTCGGCATGATTCTGATTTCCCTTCTGCTGGGAATAGGAGCGTACCTCGGTTTGGACCTCTACACCAACCACGGCGACGACATTGAAATGCCCGACCTCACTGGTGTCAATCTTGATGTGGCCACTAAGAAGATGGAGGCCCTCGGCCTGCGTCTGGAGGTGGTTGGCAAGGCTTGTCGCTCGCAAATGCCCGAAAACGCCATCGTCCTTCAGTCCGTGGCAAAGGGCTGCTTTGTCAAGAAGGGCCGTCTCATAGAGGTGCACATCAATACGCTCAATCCCATTGTCAAAATCCCCGAGGGCGTGGTGGGCAACTGTCCGCGCCTGGAGGCCGAAGCCATTCTGACGAACCTTGGATTCAGGTTGACGCCACCCGAATACGTGGTCGGCGAAACCCGCGACTGGGTGCTGAAAATCAAGGCCGCCGGCAAGGAGGTCAAGCCTGGCACCCCCGTTTCCGTCAAGACGCCTCTCACCATCGTGCTCAGCGATGGAACAACGCAGGAGATGTACAACGGCAACGACAGTATCTACTATGATGCCTTCCTTGCGGACCCTGCAAACAATGCCTATCATGAAGAAGTGGGTGCTGAAGAAGCCTTACCCGAAGAGCCCGTGACGGAATATGGAGAAGAATAATCATTCAACGCCGAGCGCAGTTGTTGACGAGCCGGAAACCCTGCCGATGGCCGCAGCAGCGCTCGGTGCGTTGCAATCCGAGGCCCCCGTTGGAGAAGCCTTGGCCGACAACGCCCTGTCCGAAGAGGACGAAGACGAAGAAGGCGAGGGCGGGCTCTACGAGCATTTTCGCGTTGTGGCCGACAAGGGACAGCAGCTCCTGCGTGTGGACAAATTCCTCCTGGACCACCTGCCCGATACCTCGCGCAACCGCATCCAAATGGCGGCACGTGCGGGTTTCGTCCACGTGAACGACCAGCCCGTCAAGAGCAATTATCGCGTGAAACCGCACGACGTCGTCACTCTCCTGCTCGACCGGCCACGCTACGAGAACACCATCATCCCCGAGGACATCCCCCTCGACGTTGTTTACGAAGACAGCGACCTGATAGTCATCAACAAGCCTGCCGGATTGGTGGTGCATCCAGGCTGTGGCAACTACACGGGCACACTCGTCAATGCCATCGCCTGGCACCTGCGCGATAATCCCGACTACGACCCCAACGACCCCGCCGTTGGCCTTGTTCATCGCATTGATAAGGACACCTCGGGCCTGCTCGTTGTGGCCAAAACGCCAGAGGCAAAGACCAGTCTCGGTGTGCAGTTCTTCAACAAAACCACCCGCCGCAGATACAACGCCCTCGTGTGGGGCAGCTTTGCCGAGAAGCACGGGCGCATCGAGGGCAACATAGCCCGTCATCCCAAGGACCGTATGCAGATGGCCGTCTTCGACCCCCAGAGTGGCATCGGCAAGCATGCCGTGACGCATTATAGCGTGCTGGAAGATTTTGGCTACGTGACCCTTGTGGAATGCGTGCTCGAAACGGGACGAACCCACCAAATCCGTGCGCACATGAAGCACCTGGGCCATCCGCTCTTTGCCGACGAACGCTATGGCGGCACCACGATTTTGCGCGGCAATACCTCGGGCGCCTACGCTGCCTTTATCCGCAACTGTTTCGCCCAATGCCCGCGCCAGGCCCTCCATGCCCGCACACTAGGCTTTCGCCATCCGCGCACGGGCGAGGAGATGGACTTCTCCGCTCCCCTGCCGCCCGACCTCGAAGGGCTCATTGAGAAATGGCGCGCCTATTTCGCCGCTATGAAATAATGAAGGTTCTTTGAAACAACCATAGATACAACACAAAATGAAAAGGACAATTGCTATTGTAGCAGGAGGCGATTCCTCCGAGCACGGTGTGTCCATGCGTAGCGCAGAGGGACTCCTCTCCTTCATGGACCACGAGAAATACGACATCTACGTAGTCGAAATGTGCGGCCGCCAATGGACAGCCCACTATGGCGAAGAACGCTGCCCCGTGAGCAAAGAGGATTTCTCCTTCGAGGCAGCCGATGGTCGCCACACCTTCGACTTTGCCTATATCACCATCCACGGCACACCGGGCGAGAACGGCATTCTCCAGGGTTACTTCGACCTGATAGGAATGCCCTATAGCACCAGCGATGTGCTCGTTGAAGCCATGACGTTCAATAAGTTTGCGCTCAACAACTTCCTGCGCGCTTATCCCGACCTCCGCGTGGCCGACTCCATTCTCCTGCGCAAGGGCGAGGCTTTGCCCACAGTGGACGAGATGGTGGCCCGACTGGGCCTCCCCTGCTTCGTCAAGCCCAACGCGGGAGGCAGCAGTTTTGGCGTGACAAAGGTGAAAACCGCCGAGGACCTCTTGCCCGCCATCGAAAAAGCCATGCACGAGAGCGACGAAGTGATGGCCGAGGGACTGATGACAGGTACAGAAATCACTTGCGGCTGCTACCGCAAGGGCGATGATGTGGTGACCTTCCCCATCACCGAAGTGGTGACAACGCAAGAGTTCTTCGACTACGACGCCAAATACAATGGAAAGGTCGATGAGATAACTCCCGCACGCATAGCGGCCGAAACGGCAGACCGCGTGGCTGCAATGACACGTCGTATCTACAAGGTGCTGGGTTGCTATGGCATTATCCGCATCGACTACATACTAAGCGGCGAGAAGGGTAACGAACAAATCAACCTCCTCGAAATCAATACGACGCCCGGAATGACCGTGACCAGTTTCATTCCCCAGCAGGTGCGTGCTGCTGGTCTGGACATCAAGGACGTGCTCTCCGATATCATCGAAGGCCGCTTTGCCTGATTCGCTTCAAACAAAGGCCCACGTCGTTCCGCCTGCCTTGCAGGAGAAACGATGGGGCCTTTTTCGTTTTATCCACCAAACCTTCAACGCTATATACTATGATTATCCCACAGGAATTCGACGCTATCCGTCCCTATACTCCCGAAGAATTACCCGCTGTCTTTGAAGAATTGTTCGCTGACCCAGAGTTTTTGGCCGTGGTGCAGCAGGTGATGGGCCCGCAAGCCACCCCCGAAGTGCTGCGTGCGCAGTTGGCTCAGTGTCAGACAATCCTCGATGTGCAGAAAACCTTCTTCCTGCCCCTGATCCTTGACCTGCTGAAACGATGCAGCGATGGTTGCCACATGGATTCCTCGGCCCTGCCCGACAAGATGGTTGGTTATACCTTCGTTTCCAACCATCGCGACATCGTCCTTGATTCCGCCTTGCTCTCCGTCCTGCTGATTGGCAACGGATTTCCCACTACGGTCGAGATAGCCATTGGCGACAACCTCCTGATTCGCCCTTGGATTGAAAAACTCGTGCGTGTCAACAAATCCTTTATCGTTCGCCGCTCCGTAGGTATCCGAGAAATGCTTGCAGCCAGCAGTTTGATGAGCCGCTATATGCACTTCGCCATTGCCGAGAAGCACGAGAACGTTTGGATTGCCCAGCGCGAAGGCCGCGCCAAGGATTCCAACGACCGCACCCAGGAGTCTGTGCTCAAGATGATGGCAATGGGCGGCGAGGGTACGCCTGCCGAGCGCCTGGCTGCCCTTCGCATCGTGCCCCTCAGTATCAGCTACGAATACGATCCCTGTGACTATCTCAAGGCGCAGGAGTTCCAGCAGAAACGCGATAACCCCGATTTTAGGAAAAGCAAAGCCGACGACCTGCAGAATATGCAGATAGGCATCTTCGGCCGCAAGGGACGCATACATTATCAAGCCGCACCCTGCATCAATACGTGGCTTGACGAGGTGAAGGACCTGCCGAAGGGCGAATTCTTTGCTGAGGTGGCGCGCCGTATGGACCAGGCAATCCACCGCGGTTATCGCCTCTATCCCGGCAACTACGTGGCGGCGGATATGCTGAAGGGCGAACAGACCTTTGCCGACCGATATACGGAGGCCGAGGCCGCCACTTTCCGCCAATATCTTGAAGGTCAGTTGGCCAAGGTGCAGTTGCCTGCTCCCGACATGCCTTTCCTGCGCGAGCAGATACTGACGATGTATGCCAATCCCGTGTTCAACCAATTGGCTGCCCTCGGATGAAAGCCGCAAGATGCTTTCGGGCGATGCTCTGCCTGCTGATGGGCTTGGGCCTGTGCGGTTGCAGCGATGACGAACAGCCCCTTCCCGCCTACGTGCAAACCTTGGCCGACCTTGAAGTGGGTAATCCTGCTTCGCGCCAGACGATCGTTCTCGAGGATGGCGAGCGTTGTGGCTTGCTGAATATGCTCTCCGGCGTGCGCCCCGACACTATGTTGCGCGTCTGCGTGGCCTATACGGCCCATCCCGACGAGGGCGGACTGCGCCTGCACGCCTGCGAACCCGTTTTCTCGCCGATGCCAAAGCCTATGGCCACGCTGGACTCGCTTTGCGCCGACCCCGTCAAGGTTGTTTCGGTGTGGAAAACGCAGCACCGTTGGGTCAACCTGCGCGTAGATATTCCCATGGGCGGACAGGCTCAGCACGTCTGCGGATTTGTGCAGGAGTGGCAGGCGGATGCGCAACCCAAGTTGCGCCTTACGCTCTATCACGACCAGTGCGGCGATGGCCAGCAGTACACCACGCGTACCTATATGTCTATCCCCATTCGCCACTACGCCGACAGCCTCGTTGCCGACCGCGACAGCCTGGAGGTTTGCGTGAATACGCCCAGCGGATGGTCGCGCCACCGCTTTGCTTACTGACACCGCGATTCAGCTTACTGACACCGCGATTTTGCTTACTGACACCGCGATTTTGCTAACAGGCACCGCCGCGCTTGATAATACATTGCACGGCCTGCTATATAATATGGTGTACGCCTATATATAATAAGGAATATCCCCTTCCTCACATCTCTACACAATGCAACGAATCTCTCATCTCCTTTTCTCTTTGCTGGTTTTCCTTTGCTTGTGGCCGCTCGCGGCTAGGGCACAGCAGGCCACGGCTTTGCCGCAGGTTTCGCTCGGCCGTTGGAATATCGGCAGCGCAAATTTTAGCGGCATCACCCCCTTGGGGAGTGGCCGCTTTGCCTTAGTGAGTGACAAAGAGCCTCGCGATGGCTTTTTCGTCTTTCGGATAGAACAGGATGCCGCCACGGGGCAGGTCAATTACGTTCACATGGAGGGCTTCTACGGCGACCCCAATACGCAGCAGGACAGCAACGGGCTGAGCGTGCGCGATACGGAGGGCATTGCCTTCTTCCCCGCGCGGCAAACGCTCTTCATTAGTGGGGAAACGCATCAGGATATCCTCGAATACGACCTGCTGGGCCTTCCCACAGGTCGCAGGATGCAGGTGCCCGACCACCTTGGCCCGACAGCCATTGTCGGCAATTACGGTTTTGAAGCCTTGACCTACGACAGCCTGCGTAATTGCTTTTGGACCGTCACCGAGAGTACGCTCCAAGCAGACGGCATCGCGGCTGGCCCAAAGAATCCTGGTGGCCACAACCTCCTTCGCCTGCAAGCCTTTGATGCCAACCTCCAGCCCTGCGCCCAATATCCCTATCGCATGGACCGCGGGCGGAGCGACGACTTCGGACCTACGTACGTCTATGGCGTGCCTGCCCTTACGGCTTTGCCCGATGGCCGCCTGCTTGTCCTCGAGCGCGAGGCGAATATCACCCATGGCTATATGGCTTCGGATGTGCGCTGCAAAATTTTCCTGATAAACCCTTCCAACGAGTACCAGATCGATGCCTCGACCAACCTCCAGTTGATGGACAACAACCGATGGATGACGAAACAACTGCTGGCTGATTTCACGACCAGGCTCACGCCGTTCAACTTCTCCTTTGCCAACTACGAGGGAATGTGCCTCGGCCGCCGCCTCAACGATGGTCGGCAGACGGTGCTCCTTATCAGCGATTCGCAGGGCGGTTTCCGCAAGGGGCCTTTTCACCTTCGCGACTTTATCAAGGTGCTTGTGCTGCCTTAGGATGCTTGCTTGATAGTCTTGGGGTCGGGCACTTGCAGAGGATTTTAGAGGATTTTTAGAGGAACTTAGAGGAGGAGCAACGGGGAACTTGCTTCTCATTTTTCATTTCTCACTTCTTATTTTTTATTTCTTGCTCCTCATTTCTCATTCTCAATTCCTCCTCATTAAAAATCCAAGAAGCACCCATGGAAATGCTGCCGCGCTGCGGGCATCCATGGGTGCTTCTTGGTATATGTATGTTTGAGGTTCAGAGCTCTTCAAAGTCAACGTATTCCCCTTCGTCCTTTGAGAAAATCTTGCCATCGGCGTTTCGTTTGCGCGTCTGGCTTTCGCGCGTCTGGCTTTGCTGTTCGTAGGGGCGGTTGCCGTGGTTTTGCGAGGGGGCGTCCTGTCTGAATTGGCGCATGGCCTCTTTGTAGATTTTTCGGGCGCGGAAGATTTGCACACTGATGCGGTAGACCAGGGGCACCACCTTGATGAGGAAGTACGCCAGAAGGACTAAGAGTAGAAATGATATGGGGTCCATGCTTTTGTGTCGTTTTAGGGGTTAGGATTCTTGCTCGCCGAGGCAAGGCTACGGTTTAGCGGCTCAGGTTGCTGAGGATGGAGAGCAGCACATAGCAGATGATGATGGCCGAGAAGCCAGTCCAGCCCAGCCAGACGAGCAGGGCGGCGCTGAGGAGGATAAAACCGTAGCGCAACTTGTTGTCTGCGAGGCCGTAGGTCTTGAATTTGAGGGCAAACATCGGCACTTCGCTCACGAGAATCCAACTTGAAAAGAGGCAGAGCGCCAGCAGGATGGCCCAGGCCAGTGGTTGCGCGGTCCACCATGTGCTGGTGCCCACAATGAGCGCGCCCCAGAAGAGTGCATTGGCAGGGGTGGGCAGGCCGATGAAGCCCGTGGCTTGTCGTTCGTCCAGATTGAATTTGGCCAGACGAAGGGCCGAGAGTGCGGCCATCACGAAGGCGGCGTAGGGCAGGTATTGGTCGATGACGGGATGGATGCCGGCGGCGGGCACGGTCGTGAGTAGGTGGTAGAGCATGGCACTTGGCGCAAAACCAAAGGTGATGTCGTCGGCCAGCGAATCCAGTTCCTTGCCAATTGGTGAGGAGACGTGGAGCAGGCGGGCCATGAAGCCATCAAAGAAGTCGAACACCGCGCCTGCGATGATAAACGTGAGGGCCAGAGAGTAGGATCCTTGGAATGCAAAATGTGTGGCGATGCAGCCACACACTAGGTTACCACACGTGATGGTGTTGGGTATATGTTTCTTGAACATAAGTCGAATGGTTTAGAGAGCAAGGCGGACGGCGGTGCGCTATTCCTGGTTGGGCTTCAGGTGGCCGATGACGGTTTGGTTGCCCACGGTGGGTTGTCCCACCTTGACATTGATTTCCGTGTTGAGCGGCAGGTAAACATCCACGCGCGAGCCAAACTTGATGAAGCCCAGGTGCTCGTCGATATAGCAGTCCTCGCCTTCGGTGGCATAGGTGACGATGCGACGGGCCACGGCACCTGCCACTTGGCGCACGAGCACTTCCTGTCCATCGGGCGTTTCGATGACGATGGTGGAGCGTTCGTTTTCGGTGCTAGCCTTGGGCAGCCAAGCCTTGTGGAAATTGCCGTTGTGGTGCTTGGCCATCTTGACGTAGCCGTCCACGGGAAACCAGTTGGCATGTACGTTGGTGACGCTCATAAAGATGGACACCATCAGTCGGCGGTCGTGGAAATATTCGTTTTCCTCTACTTCCTCCACAACGACCACCTTGCCGTCAGCAGCGGCCACGACCGTATTTTTCGTATCGCCGTTGAAGAGTCGGATGGGGCAGCGGAAGAAGTTGATGATAATCAGAGAGAGAATCGTTGTGATGCCGCACACGATATAGAACGGCAGGAGGCAACTATCCTTCAGCAGAAAGAACAACAGGCCATTGAGTATGGCGTAGCCTGTCAGTGTGAAGAAAAGCGTATTAGTGCCCTCGCGGTGTAACCGTATCTGCTTGATTCTCTTGATTCTTTGCATTCTGGCGGGGTAAATATTAGAGTAAAATGTATAATGTGTACTTTACAAAATGCAAAGATAGCCTTTTTTAGGGAGGCGGACAAAGATTTGCTCCTTTTTTTGTGCGTGGCGCTGCTGCCTGGGGGGTGACTCGCGATTTGGGTCGTTCGTCATTGAACGGGTGTGGGATTGTATTGCGGGTATGGAGTTTGTTTTGATTGAAATGAGCAAGGGGGGAATCATTTTCTTCCTTGAAATGCTCACTGCTTAGGGTGATCTTTACCCTGACAAACGGGTTTGGCTGGGTGCAAATTAAGGGTGGAATGATTCCATCGGAGCACCCCCTTTGAGGCGCACAGAATTGTACCGCACCTTGCTTGAAGGCGAGTGGCTCAGCGGTGTTGGGCGTATGGCCGAGGTGAGAAATGTACCGCACCTTGCTTGGTGTGAGTAAGGTGTTTGTTCTCATAGAAAAAGCAATGTACC
>SAMEA3663047__coassemble_1153_pt1 | contig 9101 bp, 3 predicted proteins | sample SAMEA3663047__metabat2_low_PE_025 | metagenome-assembled genome bin SAMEA3663047 (sample SAMEA3663047) | pig gut metagenome | biome: pig gut; feature: pig-associated habitat; material: faeces | place: France | collected 2012
TATCGCAACAGTTTGCGAAATGTTAAAAGACGAGTTTTGCACACGCGAGCCTCCGGGATGTATTATATTACGAGGGCGTTCCCAGAATAGTGAAATTCCCGCGCCCAGTTCTTCTTCTTAAGGTAGGTTCTATAAATTAGCTTGCGATGGATTTTTGAAAGACATCCAAGCCAAATAGAGATACTACCTTCCAATGAAACTAATTTATAGAACCTACCTTAAACCATCTGCCGCACGCCCAGAGCACTGTGCGCCACATCGCGTTTTCAGTGCGGACGAACCCCATCCTATCTCGCAATTTATGTTTACCTTTGTGCATTCAAACCCAAAAGACCAAAATCCCAGAATATGGCTGGACTGAAATCCCTGATGAAGGACACCATGATATATGGCATGAGCAGTATCGTGGGCCGCTTTCTCAATTATCTGCTCGTACCGCTCTATACCGCCAAATTGGCGGTGGAATCGGGCAGTTATGGCATTGTCACCGAAGTTTATAGTTACGTAGCCCTCCTACTGGTGCTGCTCACTTTCGGCATGGAGACCGCCTTCTTCCGCTTTATCAACAAGGAGGGCGAGGCGCAGCCGCTGCGCGTCTATTCCACCACGCTCATTGCTGTGGGCAGTGTGGGATTGGCGTTTGTGGCGGCAGTTCTGTTGGGCCTCGGGCCGATTTCCGAGTGGATGGGCTATGCCGCCCACCCCGAATATATCGGTATGATGGCCGTTTGTGTGGCCCTCGATGCCTTCCAGTGCATCCCCTTCGCCTACCTGCGCTATCGCCACAAGGCCCTCAAGTTTGCCGCCCTCAAACTCACCTTCATCGTCCTCAATATCGCCGCCAACCTTGCCTATTTCCTGCTGCTGGGTGGCAACGACGTATTCTATATCTTCGCCATCAACCTCGCCTGCACGGCCTTCATCACCCTGTTCTTCTGGCGCGAACTCACGGGTTTCGCCTGGCGGCTTGACGGCTGCTTGTTGCGACAGATGTTGAGCTACGCCTGGCCCATTCTCGTGCTAGGCATAGCCGGCATCCTCAACCAGACGGCCGACAAAATCATCTATCCCCACGTGGCCACCACCCTCAACGGCCAGAGTCCCCACACCCAGTTGGGCATCTACGGTGCCTGCGTCAAGATTGCCATGATTATGGCCATGATAACGCAAGCCTTCCGCTACGCCTACGAGCCCTTCGTCTTCGGCAAGCAGAAGGACAAGGACAGCAAGGAGATGTACGCCCGCGCCATGAAGTTCTTCATCATTTTCACGCTGCTGGCCTTCCTGGCCGTGGTGGGTTATATGGACATTCTCCAACATATCATCTCGCCGGGCTATCGCCAGGGACTGCGCGTTGTGCCCATCGTGATGGTGGCCGAGATAATGATGGGCATCTATTTCAACCTCTCGTTTTGGTACAAACTCATTGACAAGACCATCTGGGGCGCTTGGTTCTCGGGCGCGGGTTGCCTGGTGCTCATTGCCGTCAATGTGCTGTTCATTCCCCAGTACGGCTACATGGCCTGTGCCTGGGCGGGAGTGGCAGGCTACGGCACGGCCATGCTCCTGAGTTACTTCGTGGGTCAGCGCTACTATCCCGTGCGCTATCCCCTCGGCGCCATCGCCGTTTATGTCGGCATGACCGCCATTTTCTATCTCGTTATGCAATTCACGCCCCGCCAGTGGCCGCTCTGGTTGCGCTTGGGCATTAACACGTGTTGCCTCCTGGCCTTCGTGGCGCACGTTTTCTATCACGAAGGCTTCCTCCAAATGATTAAGAACCGCCGCCGATGATTCCCGCCAACTGTCATACATACACCCTCGCCAATGGGCTGCGCGTGATTCACGAGCAGACGGATTCGCCCGTCGTTTATTGCGGCTACGTGATGTGTGTCGGCACGCGCCACGAGCAACCTGCGGAGTCGGGAATGGCCCATTTCATCGAACATCTCACCTTCAAGGGCACCCATCGCCGCCGCGCCTGGCAAATCTCGAATGGGCTGGAGCGCGTGGGCGGCGAACTCAATGCCTACACCACGAAGCAGGAAACCGTCTATTGCGCCACGGTGCTGCGACCCGACTTTGCGCGCGCTGTGGATTTGCTGACCGACATCGTCTTCCACAGCACCTATCCCCAGGCGGAGATAGACCGCGAAGTGGAGGTAATCTGCGATGAAATCGACAGTTTTAAGGACAGTCCCAGCGAGTTAATCTTCGACGAATTCGAATCGCTCGTCTTCGAGGGCTGCGACCTGGGGCGCGACATTCTGGGCGAGGCCGACCGCTTGCGCCAATATCGCACCGCCGATGCCTTGCGCTTCACCCGTGCGCACTATCGGCCCGACAATGCCGTGTTCTATATCTACGGCAATGTGGATTTCCGCCGCGCCGTCCGCCAGTTGGAACGCCTGATGGCTACTGCCGAAGCACTCCCCAGCCCGCACGCACCCGTGCCAACAGCCTGCACCCTCGCCTTGCCGCCCGCCCGCACCATCTATCGCGACCGCGCCACCCACCAGGCCCACGTCCTCCTTGGCTGTCCCACCTACGGCGGTCGCCATCCCCGCCGCTTTGCCCTTCTCCTCCTCAACAATATTCTGGGTGGCCCGGGTATGAACGCGCGTCTGAATATGCTGATGCGCGAGCGCGCCGGCCTGGTCTATACCGTGGAGAGCAATTACGCTACCTACGTCGATGTGGGTCTCTGGACTGTCTATTTCGGTTGCGATGCGGACGATGTGGATCGCTGCCTGCGGATGGTGCGCCGCGAACTCCAACGGATGATTGACCAACCCCTGACAGCGCGCCAACTGGCAGCCGCAAAGAAGCAATTTATCGGTCAAATCGGCATTTCTCGCGAGGCGCGCGAGTCCTACGCCATCAGTTTGGGCAAGACCTACGCCCACTACGACACCTGGCGCGACCTCGATGCACTGGCGCAGGCGGTCAGCGCGCTCACCAGCGAGGAACTCCAAGCGGTGGCTGCCGAAGTCTTCGCCGCCGATGGGCTCAGCCTGCTCGTGTATACCACCTCTCGGTAGTCCCTTTTGGTCGCTACGCAACCTGGTTTTATTCGCGGACTGTGCGCCCCGCAGGGGCAACCTGCGCGTAGCCTTGGCCTGCAATGGACAACCTAGGTAGTTACAAACGTTGTGCTTCTGTAACTACTCAGGTCGTCATTGAAAGGCAATGTACCGCACGTTGCTTGCAACGTGTGGCTCCGAGGATTTCAGAGGTTTGTACTCAATAAAACTACGTATATTTGGATTCCATTTTCGCGGAGCCACACGTTGCAAGCAACGTGCGGTACATTGCCTTTCAATGAAAATCTACCTGAGTAGTTACGTGCTTCTTTGAAACCATTCTTACGGCCCCAACCATAAATCCCAGCAGCAAAAAACTCCTAGCATTCCCCAAAAATTCAAAAATAAGCCGCCGAAAGCCACGCGCTCCAAGGTTTATCCGCCGAGAATGCTTTCCTTTGCGTCTAGAACATCCCCAGCATCTGCCACTTCCTATTCAAAACCCTACCCCAAGAAGAACTTTTCTTAAAACGGGCAGGGCCCAGGCCATTTCCGACTAACGCTAAATCCCGTGACCAAACCATTTCAACGAATCCTCAGTGCCGTAGTTTTCACCCTCCTTGGGGTGGGGCTGATGGTGTGGCTGTATCGCGGTTTCGACTTTCGCCCGCTCGCGCAGGTGTTTTCCCAGCGGTCCAACTACGTATGGATTACCCTGGCACTGCTTGCTGGGGTGATTGCCAACGTATTCCGCTCGCTGCGCTGGCGTATGCTCCTGCGCGGGGCTGGGTTGGGCATCAGCCGTTGGCGCGCCATCGAACTCGTCTTCGTTTCCTACCTCATCAACAGTATCACTCCGCGTTTGGGCGAACTGGTGCGCAGTGTGATGGTGCGCCGAGGGCGGATGGAAGATACGGCCAAGGCCTTCGGTACCGTGGTCATCGAGAAACTGGCCGACGTGGGCTGTCTCGTTCTCGTCGTTGCCGCCGCCGTCCTGCTGCGCTGGGAGGACACGGTCGGCCTGTTCTCGCGCCTCTCGGGCCGACTCGCCGCCTCCGTTCCAGGCTACGCCATATATATAATAGCGGGATGCGTGATTTGTCTGCTCGTTTGTCTCACCCTCCCGCGACTGAGCCGCGTGAAAGTGCTCTTGCGCAATCTCTGGCAAGGCATTGCGTCCATCGCTCGCCTTGAACGGCCGTGGGGATTCTGGGGTCTGTGCGCCGCCATCTGGATGTGCAATTTCCTGCAACTCTGGTTGCTCATCCCCTGTTTCGAGCAACTCAGTCCGCTCCGCATCGGCGATGCGCTGTATGTCTTTGCCGCGGCCAGCATCGGTGTGCTCCTGCCCACTCCCAGCGGCGCAGGCCCCTGGCACGTGGCCATCGTGAAATGCCTCACGGCCGTCTATCACATTCCCACCGAATTGGCCAAACTCTTCGCCTTCGTTACGCATGGCCTCAAAACTGCGCTGGTCATCCTCCTCGGTCTGCTGGCCCTCGTCACCCTTTATTGGGAAACTTGGATGCACCGCCTGCGCCATTAGTACCCTTCCCTGATCATCAACTTATCCAAGATATGAAACTTCGTCTGATTCCCTTCCTCCTCTTCGCCTTGTTGGCCCTGCCGCTGGCTGCTCAGTCTTACGACAAGCAGTGGCAGCAAGTTGATCGCCTCGTCAACAAAGACGACCAGCCGAAGCAGGCCCTCGCACTTGTGCGACAGATTCACCAGCGCGCCCTCAGCGAAAAGAATGATGCCCAGTTGCTGCGCAGTGCGGCCGCCTGGGTGCAACTCTCGGGCATCCTCTCGCCCGACAGTGCCGCCCTGGCCGTGCAGCAAATGGAGCAGATAGCCCAGGGCGAGACCCGCGCCGTCGAGCATGCCCTCTGGTGCGCCACGCTGGGCCAGTTGCTCATCAAGGAAACGGGCGATACGGCCAAGGTCAGCCGCGGCAAGCACTACCTGTGCGAGGCCGTCAGTGATGTGAACGCACTCGGCAAGGCCAAGGCCGCCGACTATCTGCCGCTCTTTGTTATCGGCAAGGACAGCCGCCACTACGGCAACGACGTCCTTCACATCGTTGTGCGCACCGTGGGCAACTGCACGCAGATTCCTGTCAGCGCGCGCCGCGATGCCTATGCCCGTGCCCTCAAATACTATCGCCAGATGGGCAATCGGCCCGCCACGTATCTGGTAAAACTCGACAGCATCAACCTCGGTGGCGGTTATCCCAAGGATGGCGGCCATCAGGAATTGCAGGCCCTCCAGCAGTTGGCCCGCGAATACCGCGACCTCGCGCTCAACGTGCATGCCTATCTGAGTTTCCTCGACTTTAATGGCAAAGCATGCGCTCCCGACAGCCTGCTCCTTGCCTTGGCGCACGAGGGCTACGACCTCTACAAAAAGGAAAAGCAGGCGCGCCCCCTGCAGCAGTATATCAAGGCCAAGGAGAATCCGAGCGTGCAGTTTACAACTAGTACCGACCTGTTTTATCCCGGAGATAGCCTCCGCGTTGGCCTGACAGGCAAAAACTATCGCCAGATACGCCTGCAACTCTACCACACCACGCTCACGGGACAGCAGGTGGCCGAACGCAGCGAGCAGGCAGACGGGAACGACAAGTACATTCGCCGCGCTCTCAAAGGCTGTGCCGTAGATGTGACGAAGAATCACGCGGCCGCAGTTGCCTGGCAGGAGTTGCGCGATACCTTTGCCGTGGCCCTCGACAGGGAAGGCATCTACGCATTGCGCATGACGGTGGACGGCCATGCCCAACCCCTGAAACTGGTGTACGTCAGCCGTGTGCGTACGCTTCAAATAGCCACGGGCAACGACCAGTTGCGCCTCGTGGTCGTGGATGGCCGCAGCGGTGTGCCCCTGCCCGATGCCAGCGTTGTGCTGCTGGACGAAGACGGCAAGCAGTTGAGCGCACACACCGCCGCAACCGACTGCACCTTCACCCTCTCTGTGCCCTTCGCTGCCCGTTGGCTGGTGGCACGCAGCGGCAGCGATGCCTTCTCCCGCCCCGATGAGAGCGTCTCCTATGGTCATAGCCGTTTCTATTCCTCGCAGACGAGCACCGCTACCGTCACCCGCATCAACGCCTTCACCGACCGCGCCATCTATCGCCCAGGCCAACAGGTCCACTTCGGCGGAGTCGTCTTCACACAAAAGGGAGACAGCGTCAGCGTGGCCACTCCCTACGAAGCCAAGGCCCGGCTGGTGAACGCCAACGGCAAAGAGGTGGCCGCTATCAACGTATTTGCCGATGAAATGGGCAGTTTTAGCGGTTCCTTCAACCTTCCCAAAGCCACGCTGCCGGGCTATTTCGGCATCAGCATCAAGGGACAGGATGGCACGCAAACCTACCAGTCCTTCCGCGTGGAGGAATACAAGCGTCCCTCCTTTACCGCCGAAATCCAGGCTCCGACAGCCGATTACCAACTGGGCGACACGCTGCGCCTTGAAGGCACAGCCCGCACCTATACGGGCTTGCCCGTGGCCGGTGCCCGCGTGCAGTGGACCGCCAACCGCAGTGTGTGGTTCCGCGTGGAGAGCGAAGACCCCGTGCAGAGCGGCGAAGCCATCACGGATGCCGAGGGCCGTTTCATCCTGCCCGTACATCTGATGGCCAGTGAGCGCGAGCGCGGCGCCTATCTCTACAATCAATTTTTCTTTGACGTACGTTGCACCGTCACCAGCGATGGTGGCGAGACGGCCGAGGCTCAGCGCACCGTGCAAGCCTCCACCCAGAAGGCGATGCTCGCCGACACGTGGCCCGAGCGCGTATGCCGCGAAACCCTTCCCCGGCAGCAGTTCACGTGCTTGGGTGCTGCCGGCCAGCAGTTGGCCCATACGGTCGTCTACCGCCTGTGGCAGCAACAGAAGGATGCCAGTGGCAAGATGGTGGACCGCACCTGCGTGCTCACCGATAGCGTGGCCACAGGTGCAGCCTTCCTTCCCGCCGTTCTCTCTGCTTTGCCCTCGGGTCGCTACCGCTGGGACGCGTGGATAGAAGGCCAGCCGAGCGCGCGCCTTAGCAAGGCGTTCACCCTCTTTGGCGAAACCGACACACGGCCCGCCGATGCCCAGCCCTTCTTCGTCTATACCCGCCATACGGCCCAGCGCGACAGTGCTGTCGTCCTCGTAGGTACGTCCGCGCCCAAGGCCGAACTCTACTACGCCCTCTTTGCCGACAACAAACTGTGTGCCTTCCAGCACTTCCCTATGTGCGACAGCCTTGCGCGCTTCGACCTTCTGTATCGTCAGGAGTACGGCGAGAGTGCCCGCGCCTGCTTTGCCCTGATGGTGGATGGCCAGTTTCATCATTACGAGGCTGACATCGTGCGCCCCGCTCCCGACAAGCGTCTCGTGCTGCGCTGGAGCACCTTCCGTTCCTCCCTCACGCCTGGTGCAAACGAGGAGTGGCGACTGCGCATTACCCATCCCGATGGCCGTCCTGCCGATGCAGCGCTGATGGTTCGCCTTTACGACCAGTCGCTTGACGCTTTCGGACGCACGCAGTGGGCTTTCCGCGGCATGGACTTCTATCGCCGCCCCATCTACACCCAATGGCGGACGTGCGGCAACTCCACCCTGATGGGCAGTTGGGTAGGCCCGAACACCAACTGGGACGCTGCCGCGCTCCATTTCTCCGATTGGAACCTGCCTGCCTATTACAAGCAATACAGACCATACGGCAGTGCGCGCATCTTCACCAGCAACTTTGTCAGTCCGCCCAGACTGCGGCCCGTCATACAAATGTCCAAGGGTGCCACGGCCGATGCTGGCGAGCGCGTGACGGAAGCCACGATGGCGCCTGCCGAAGGGGCTGTTGCCGAGGACAAGTCTGCTTCCACCCAAGCCGTTGCGCCGCGCACCAACTTTGCCGAAACGGCGCTCTTCACCACCTCCCTGCGCACAGATGCCCAGGGCGAAGTCAGCCTTGCCTTTACGCTGCCGCAGCGTCTGACATCGTGGCGTTTTGAAGCCTTGGCCCACACCGCAGCGATGGACAACGGGCGCATGGATACGGTGGCTGTGGCCCGCAGAATGCTGATGGTGCAGCCCGCCCTGCCGCGCTTTGTCCGTGCGGGCGATGAAGTGGCCTTGCCCGTGACGGTTGATAATCTGAGTAGCACGCGCCAGCGCGTCAAGGTGCTGTTCCAGTTGCTCCGCGCCGCCAACGAGGAGGTGGTTTTCAGCGAGCAGCGCACCGTTGACCTCGCCGCTGCCGGCCACACCGCCCTTACCTATATATATAAGGTACCTCAGACGACGGAGAGCGACCAATGGATTGTCCGCGTGACGGGCCAGAGTGCCGAATATGCCGATGGTGAGGAGCACCTCCTGCCTGTGCTGAGCAGCAATGTGGAGGTGGCGCGCAGCCTGCCCTTCACCGTGCAGCCCGGTGCTTCGCAGACGCTCCGCCTCGACACCCTCTGGAATGGCAAGGGCGCCATCCGTCCCACGCTCACCCTCGAAACCGTGGCCAATCCCGTATGGTACGCCGTGGATGCCCTGCCCACACTCATGGAGCGCCAGCCCCTTTCCGCCAACGACTGGGCCACGCGCCTCTACACCCTTTGCCTGTCGCAGCACATCGCTTCCACCTATCCCGCCGTGCGCGAGGCCATTGTTCAGGCTGCCGTTGCCGATAGCACCCTGCCCACCCTGCGCGGCGAAGGTCTCAATGCCACCACGCCCTGGCTCCGTGCCGCCGACCGCGAACGCCTACGCCGCGAGGCCCTCCTCGACCTCTTCGATGCGAACACCTTCTTGGCCCATCAGGCTACGGCCCTCGACCACCTGCGCGGCCTCCAGACTGCCGAAGGTGGCTGGCCGTGGTTCCGCGGTATGCAGCCCAACCTCCACACTACGCTCGAGGTGGCCATCCTCTTGGTGCGCAATCCGCTCTATGCCCAATCCAATGATTGCCGCGCGATGGTCAAGAAAGCCTATCCCTACCTCCACAACGAGATGGCTCGAATGGTTGAACATGCCAAGAAGGCCAACCGCAAACAGCCCCTTGCCGTCATCCCCACAACGACAGCCCTGCGCTATCTCTACCTCTGC